>Ga0209611_10004137_pt1 | contig 24906 bp, 21 predicted proteins | sample S1TSphgellanicum_3_FD_187693 | JGI IMG/M metagenome (GOLD analysis project Ga0209611, IMG submission 187693) | Host-associated microbial communities from peat moss isolated from Minnesota, USA - S1T2_Fc - Sphagnum magellanicum MG (SPAdes) (version 2) | ecosystem: Host-associated > Plants > Peat...
TGCATCATTGGCCAAAAAAAAAAAAAGGGAAAAATAGAATATTTTGTTAGTAAATTCTTGATTTTTGAAAGAAATTATTCATCTAAAAAAGTAGTTTTGGGTCAGGTTGGCTACATTTCTATTCTTGATTCCCATAGATAGCCAAATTATTATTATTATTATTATTATTATTATTTTTGGACAAGTTTTAAAGATTGGTTTACCATTTAATGCTACATTTCTCTTGAGAGATGCTTGTCTCTAATGCGAAAGCAAAAACATAGATTTCCTTTTGGGTCTACCTATAACCCTCCCAAACATGGGGGGCATATCACTTTGCTTTTGGTATCATTGGAAAGCCCACAACAAGGCGATGTGCACATTAGTTGTTTCATAATTTTTGGACCAATGGAGGAAATGCTATTGAATTGAATTTAGAATGCATTTTTGTCTTTGAAGATTAATTTAAATGATTTTAAATCATATTTCACAAGGAACTGTGAACCTTAAAGCCCACATAGACCTAAGCGCACTGTAGACCTATGTGAAGATTAAGCCCACATAGACTAAGACCACCATAGAACTATGTGATGATTAAGCCCACATAGACTAAGCCCACCAAAACCTATCTGGAGCTTAAGCCCACATAGATCTAAGCCCACCATAGCCCTATGTGAAGCTTAAGGCCATATAGACCTAAGCCCACCATAGACCTATGTGAAGATTAAGCCCACATAGACTAAACCCACCATAGACCTATGTGGAGGGTAAGCCCACATAGATCTATGCCCACCATAGCCCTATGTGAAGCTTAAGCCCACATAGACTAAGCCCACCATAGACCTACATGGAGCTTAAGCTTTGGCTCCTGTTCTTTTGTTCAATCTTCTTCGTTTGCTTTGTTTCTTTCCCGCTTCCTTTGGTTCAAGCCTCGTCCTGTTGTTGTGACCTTTGGGTGGGCGGGAGGTAGCAATGCTGAAGATGATCGGGATTCAGAAGCACGCAGCGATGGCTTGGGGTATGTCGACGCGGGAGCTTGTGGGAGGTGGCTTGAGGCAGCTGGGAAGTTTCACAGGCGGCAGTAGCAGCTGCAGCAGTGACGGAACAAGTATCGGTTGGCGGCGGCGTCGGCAATGGCAGCAGATTGCGATGAGACCATCGCCGCAATGTGTAACTTTTTCCACTTCCGTGGCGGGCATGTCGCAACCGAGTGGAGCTTTGCCCTACGGAAAAGTGTACGTGAACTACACTTTCTACAAGGGGAAAGGAGCCATGAGCTTGCGGCCCAAGAAGCCGGTATTCGAAGTCATTGAAGCGGGTGGAGTGACAGTGTCGAGAGAAGGCTCGTTGTTTCTGGAGTTCGCGCCCAGTGTAGGACCCAAGACGTATGACTGGTCTCGTAAGCAGATCATTTCCCTTTCGGTTCTGGAATTAGGGAGGCTGTTGGAGCTACAAGCTGGTGAGAGTGTGGAGTTTTTCCACGACCCTAATATGGGGAAGAGTGAGCAGGGTAAGGTGCGGAAATCGTTGCGGATAGAGCCGATTCCGGACAAGACTGGCTATTTCTTCAACCTCACCGTGGCCAACAAGATTGTAGGGTTCGAAGATCGACAGATGGTCCCCATTATGAAGGCCGAGTTTGCTGTCATGCGCTCTTTGATGAACTACTTGATCCCGCATCTTCTCGGCTGGCAAGTGTTCGTGGATCCCTCACAGCTCGACGATTCCATGTTCGGGGGGGAACAAGGCATGACTGCGGGTGCTGTCGGTGTAAGCGAATGGGCCAAGTGATTTTCCTCGTCGTCCTCCACAATCTCTCTGCTCGACACTGCAGCTCTCGTTGGAGATGGTTATGAGGAATTCCAATGAAGTTCTGGTTGCTGGATAAGCAGCCCAGTTGTATGGTCGCCTTGGTTTCATGCGGTTTGGCATTAACCCTAAACTTTCAAGCTAGCTCAATCCGAGATTCTCCTCCTCCTCCTCATGGAAATTGTAACCCTAACCCTAGTGACCTGCATGCCACTGCTGTCAGTGTATCAAAGCTGGGGAGACATTGCCTTTGAATGCACCAAGATGGGTATGTGCAGAATTTCAAGGGACTTGTATGCTGGAGTTCCTCCTGAACACACAAGAAGCCCCTCCTCTCTTTGTTGTTTGGTAGCTTTTTGTGCTATTTTTCAAGTTCTCTGCCCCACATTTCTATGTCCAGAGACTGAGGGTTTGGAGCAGAGAATTGGCCCAGTTTTGTAAGTATGCGGATAGAGGTAATTGTCTATTTGGTAGGAAATTTGACTCTGTATGCAACCAGAGTGGACTGGCATGAGACAAGACAGTCACTATGTTAATATTGCACATATTGTTGTGTGTTGAAGGAGAGCAAATTCTGTATCATTTGTTTCTGCTGGTCTGTTTCTTGGTTGTCTTTTTTTCTTCTGTATTGGATTACTGCAATACCATACTTTCCTGGTTCCGAGCATTCAGGTGTATGGATATTGCTCTCAGATTTGGTTGTGCACAACAATTTGGCTTCTTGCTCTGTACATTTCTACTTAATGACTTCTGTGCTGGTAGATAGATGGCTCAGATGTATTGGATCATTGCAGCACCATTTTCCTGGTTCTGAGTATTGAGGCATGCACATACAATTGTTGCACACTACAATTCTGCTTCTTGCTCTGAACACTTCTATGTGATCATGTTTGTGCTGGTTGATGGGTTGGAAACTTCCTGATGTTTGGGAATGAGTACAATGGAGCATTTATGTTGTTGCTGGACTTGACTGTGCTAGAAGTCCAAGGTGGAGTTTGTAGTTATTCCTTTGGTTTTTTGGAGATTGGCAAGAGGCCAACATGGTGACTAACAGGAATGCCAGGTTCTCGTGAGCACCACCACCTTGTTTGGATTCTCAGACATGATGAATTCGAAATTGAGCAATGATTTCTCTATGATAAGAATTTGGGTGCCTGTACCATGATGAGTGAGGCCAACCCTAAACCCTAAACCTTAACATTTCACAGGAAAGGAGTATAAACAACATCAGGTCAATGGGGTGCCTGTATCCTGGTGAGTGATTGTTTCACAACAAGCTTTTTATTGGGTGTGTGGTGTACCTTCTTTTCACAGGAAAGGAATAGAAACAAGATCAGGTCAATGAGGCAAACATTGATGGTTTTTTCTCCAATCAACATTTTGTTTGTCATATGGTATTGTTCTAAGCCTACCAACTTGCTTTTTGTGCTCTGTATTGTTGCTTATATCTGCAGATATGATTATGTATTGTTGTGATCAACTGATGGTTTGTAGGGTTTTCCTCCTGCTAAATCCAAAGCGTGTTTGCTTAGTGTGATGGCAGTTTGCAGGTTTGGTAAGGATGTTATCTTATTTACATTTGAGTTTTGCGTGTTGATCATTTTATTAATTTGTGTTAACAGCATAGCATCAGAATGACAAGGATCTGTTGGCCATCAATCTGTGAGGTGGGACTTGCAAATTCTCATGGAAACAATGAGTGACCCACCCCATGAGGTTAAAAAAATACTGCAAACACACCTTTTCATCAGGTCCTGCTGACAACAACAGTGTCTGAGGAAACCCTGGCCATGGTTGCAGCAGGCAAGAACAACCTCATGAAGAAGTTACATGCATCCTTGGGTCAAGCATCTCATTGATTGCTTTTGAACCTCAGATGGAGGCAATGGTGTATCAAGAATATTGTTTTGAACTTGGACCATGTCTGAATTTGGAAACTGGATTAGGCAACGAATCAAATCAAAATGCATCGGAAGGCCTTGCTCACACAAGTTTGTGCCAAGAGGTATTTGTGAAAGCCAACTCTTTGTAATGGCCTTTGCAGAAATGTTCCCCTCTCTCAAATGTACACACAAAAGTACTGTGTTCAAAAATCTGAAATGACTCTTTTATATTTTCTGCTTTGCTGATGACAAGCAACCAAGTAGATATGTCTTTGTAAATGGCCCAGTTCATTTCCCAGTTTGGTTGTCAACTGTTCTTGTTGGGATTGCTGGGGGATTGCCAGGTGGACTTTCAATGGAAGCAAGTTTTCAACATCAAGAAAGGTCATCAGGGTTGTTGTCTAGGATATCTCCAGTACCTTTTCCCTTCTGTGACATAGACTTGCTCGACTCAATGTTGCTTTGCAGGTTTACTCCTTTTCCCTGTAAGGATGGAGATTTGCCTCGGAGGAAGAAGGAGGTCCTTTTAAAGAAGGATAATTGTGGCATTCTGACACAGGAGCTGGAAGTGCTGGCTGGTCTTCAAGGTTTTGGAGATCAAACTTGTAGATAAATTTGACTTTGATCAATGTGTGATAACACAATCCTCTTTTTCCTCCTGTTCCTGCTGCTCCACTTCCTCCTGTTCACAACCATAATCCATGTCCAAGAAGTCCTCAAGAACATGAGCAATATCATCACCATTCACAGACTTTGTTCATCATAGTAAGTAAACCCAAAGCTGATTTTACATGCTTCTTTGAGATCTAATCATATGCTCCCTTGACCAGTATCAAAAGAAAAGTTTGTGAAAGAGAATTTGTGATGGTACATCAAATTGGCTGCTTGACATTAGGTGTCTTAGGGCATCACTAAATCTATGGGATCTTTCAAATCAAAGTGTCCAAAATTTTCTCATTTCTTGTTGGATTTTGGTTATGAAGCTATGATGAAGCTTTAGGAGACTCAATTCCAAATTGCTTCAGCTGCTTTTTATGTTCAACAGGTATCTGTGGGTATTGTTAATATGATACTTGCCTTCTAAGTGCATGCTTATAGGCAGGTCACCTGCTTTCTACCCTACTTGAAGCACTCCAAGGTTTTTTGGTTTTTCCTTTGTACTCGAAAGCACCTCATCCACACAGAAGATGCTTTCATTAATTAGAGGGACCTTCCAGCATTCAAAGGAAAACTCCTTTTGTGTTTTTCACTGGGTAAGGTCCCATGTCTGATCTATGGGTCTCCCCTAACTTTCAGGCCAATGACCTCAGTCTATCACCCTCTAGGGCTACGACCCTCAAATTTAAACTAGGGGAGGCCCTAGGGAGCAGGCCTTCTACTTATTTTAAAATTGGGTTCAATCTATGTTGCAATTATCACTGCACAAACTGTAAATGTTCAGTACATGGTTAATGGCTTAGTAGGTAGGTAGTTAAAACAGAAACTGAGCTAACCACTGTGGTTGGCTAGGGAACTGGAACCCACAGAAAAAAGTGGTTAAATATACATCAGCCATGGTGTGCTGGTGGCTGTTAATTTGTAGTCTTTGTATGAAGCCATATTATATTTAGGGCCTCTCCAAAGTAATAACAGACTTGCACAAAGTAATTCACATGCAGCAAATTCCGATAGCACTAGCCATGTTTCCAAAGTATTATTCTACTTCACATCTTCCTTCCAAGTACATAAATTGAACCAAATGAACTCTTCATCATTCCATAGTCTCCCCCTGATGTGCAGAGCCAATAAAAAGAACCAGTTCATTAAACAAACTGACAAGAAAAATCCATAATTAGGATTTGCACATAAGAATGAACTGAATGAATCTCTTCTCTAATATGGGTACAAGGTCACATACAAGTTTCTGCACAACCTTTATGATACTAAAGCATTCTCAAAAATCTACAGTGTTCCTCACTGCTGGACTTGGATGTGAATTTTCAAAAGATTTTATGAACCTCTGCAGTAAGGATCATGCCTTGCCACACCCAATTGCTTAACCATCTGCTATTCACCAATCACAGTTTGGAGTTACTAAGACGTGTGGGAAACTTCGCTTGTCAAAATCAGTCAAGGCAAAAGCTACAGCCATCACTCTGGTTTTTCTTACATCCCTACATGGCCTTGCAAGCCATTTCACTGAAATAATTACCCAATTTTGAACTCTCTGGGGCAAAAGCTGGACCCAGTAAAGAGTGTAAAAAAATGGTATATAGACAAAGTACACCCCTGTTCTACCCCTTTGGAGCAAACAGAGCAATTGATGAAGAAAACTAACCAATAGCAGCTGTCTTGTTACTGCCATAATTCCCTCTTCTTGTTCTTCAAACATGGACATTCCATTGTTTCCTCATTCATTCATCCCCAAAAAGTTCTGCAATCATCCCCTCTGTGGAGAGAAGCTTACCTCTCTCAAGAGTGGGTGAAATCTCTATCACAGGCTCTCCCCAAATCTCTGCATAATTAGGATGCAATCGATTTACAACTTGCCCCTCAGTAAGAGCAGATTGGATGGGTGTAACTGTATCTGCACTCTGCATAGATGGATACGCAGTGTTAACCCAGTGAGGATGTTCCCATGGAAGTGAAAGCTCTCCCTGTGAAGGACTCTCCTCCTCTGCTGCACGGTACTTTCCCTTCCATTCAGCATCCAAATGAAACACTTTGCTATCACCATGTTGAAGAAAATGCTCCTGAGAACTGTCAGCATTGTCATCATCATCTACAAGTGATTGGAAGTGTAAAGCACTACCTGTTACAGTACTGTGCGTAAAACTACTTTCTTGTCGTCTACTAGAAGATTGAAGGCAAGGAGCTTTCCTCTGGTCAGGATTGACTTCATAAGGATACCTCAACTCCTCTCTTGCATGATCCTCACAAAAGGAATCATCACTGCTATCCTCATCACTCCCACTGTTGAACAGCTCTGTCTCATCATCATCACTATCTATTCTTGCACCACTGACCCGGTTTTGCAAAGCTCGACGCCGCAACACAAAAACATTGAAGTAGTAGCTAACAAGCTCAGAAGTGCTCCTATTTGGGAAGACACTTGGAAGCTCATCCCAGAAGTTTTTGTTTTGTGACAGTGGATTCAACCGGACAATAGCTTTAAAAGTTCGCTCTTCTTTTTTTGTCCACTGAGTGGCAACACACTCACCCATTTGGTCGAAACCCCATCGTTCAAATGTCTGCCCAATCTCACCAAAGAGCTTCTGGTGTTCAGTTTCAATATGCAACCTTACACACTCCTGTGACCCAGGAACATGACACAAACAAGAAGCCTGTCTTCCATGGCCATCTCGAGACTTATTGACTACCCTTTTACACCCAGAAAGAGGCCACATTTTCGAGCCAAGCCATCTGGTGGAGTCGTAGCTTTCTTCATCACTGCTTGGGGTATCATCATCATCCCTGGATTCTTCCTGCCCACTCTCAGCTGAGTAGCATGTCTTGTCTTGAGACCTCCATGGTAAAACATGAGCCTGAAAATCCAGTCCTATTGGAACTCTCTTGCTATGGGGTTGGTGATCTGGAAATGGTGCCTGTGACCCATAATGTGCTAACTGCTCCAGTGCGGTTTGTAATTGCTCCTTTGCTTGAGGCTCTGCTTGAACTGGATCCTCGTAATATACAGATGGTGCAGGCAACTGCCTTGCCTGGAAAAGAGGTCACAAGAAGAAAAGAAAGCTAATGAGAACCATGTCCTGTTACATAACGTAGAACGAACTGCACACAACTCCCCCACACAACCTTCATCAAGATATTGACGTTGGAGAGTGGGACATAACAGTAGCCTTCATAAGCAGTAGAGCACAATTATAGATGGGGTATGGAGAGAAGACCCCCAAAATTGACAGTGCTACTGACCAGTACTACAAAGATTAGTCAATTTGAGCATAGATCTGCCTATAACACATGATGCCACCCTGTTCAAGAGGGCACTCTTGAGAGGTTTGAAGCTTTGGATCAAGTGTTTAAAGGCTGGGAGTCCAGGACTTTTGGTTCCAAACAGATGATGTATGGGTGAAAAAAGCTTCTGATGTAAAAGAGAATAATCAACATGATCCACTTGCTGTAAGTGGAGAGATTTGTGAACCTTAGAACAACTTCACCCAAGTTCTCAGGAATATTACTCTGGACCCTATGTGCTGGTATGAGAGTACCTGTATTACACCATCAGCAGTCCAAAATTCCTCTCTCCTCATCCACAGGGCAGAACGCACCCTCCCTGCCAATGATTGAAAAGACTGTTCCTGGCATGGCATACCACCCTCGGAATGTTGGGAAGTGTGCGGGTTTACTGCAATTTCTTTTATCCAGCCAAGCATCCTATCCAGAGACTTCTCATGCAAAGGCATTTGGCCACCCCAATTTTGTTCTGTCAGAGGGCTCCTAATGTGGTTAAGCCCTGCTTGATTTACTTCATCACTGCAAGGCAGTTGCCACCCAACAAACTCGTCTGATGGCTCTTCATTTGCCTCTTTTCTTTGAACCTGCATTGCAGGCTCAAAATTTTGAGGTGAACTTGGTTTTGCTGAGTCAGCAGGAGCTTGCAAACTCAAAGACATCTTAGTGGCATGAGTCATGAAGTACTTTGCATAAACCAGTTTAACACCTGGTCCACAATTTCTGCTAAGCCCCAAACAATCTGAGATGGTATCCCATGACCCAGAATCTGTGACCTTTTTGTATCCACCCATAATGTTCACCCAAGTATAGAGTGTAAGAACATTGACTTCTTTATCACCCATGTGAACAAGCATTGGTCTTCCACCATTCAGTAGCCATGCTTCAAGAGTTTTCTTGATGGTCTGCAGGCATGCAGTGCTATCAAGACAACCTTCCTCGGTTCCTGAACTCCAATTTACTTCCCTGTCATGCTCAATAGTGTTGTCATGCATCATCCCAAGTTTTTCAGCCTGAATTTCAAATTTCCTGCAATCTGCTGCCCTCTCGATTACCTGCTTGGGATGCCACTCTTCCACTAGTGAAGGCTCCACAGAGCGCACCAGAGCAGAAGAGTTTAACTGTCTCCTAGGCAGATTTGGCTCCTTATCAGGCAGGGTTTCTTGAAGCTGTAAGAAGGCAGAGGCTTCCCGGGCTATTGTGTGACATCCAACACTGTCCTGCAAAGCTTCATGACCTGTATGAACTTGCAAGTCATTATGCCAGGCTTCCTTGCAACCTACTTCTCCATCTGCCTCTGGAACACACAATGAAAAGGTAAAGTGGCCTCAGCATTGCCAGTAGCTGTGTGCTATGATTGTAAAAAGATAAGTTAAGCAAGAGGATGCATTAGTGTGGTAAGAGGGAAAATTTCAATACTGTCAAGCCTCATGACCTCTACAACATTGTTCTTAGCCCTAATATTTACCTGTGAGTGGGCATCCAATGTGATCCAGAGCAAAACCACATTGACAGAATGGATAGATGGAAAATCTGAACAATTTGTGAAAAATAAACAAGACAACTGTGACTGGGTGTACCTGGCATGCCACTTCCTGATCTTCTTGCTGACTGGAAATCAGGACTGTCAAGGTGAATAACATTGCAGGCAACTGGCCATGTACTGTTCATATCTACAGGTCCCTGGATTTTGTAAATCGTGGTGGAGGCATCCCCAGTAGAAGCTTGCTCCTCCACAGCAGAATGGCAGAGGTGCTTAATAGGTTGTGATGATACAGAATGCTCAAGTGGGCGCTTACATTGGCTACTCATTTTGCTGTGCACATACTATCCTTATGTGCCCACCTGTACCTACAAAATACAGGACCACCACAAAATATCAATATAGGCATCAAGACATGTTGGAAACATTTCTGGATTTTTTTATAGAACTTTGAATGCCACATTTATTTACCCACTTGAAGCAATCTAAGAGCCAACCTCAGTCTTAAACAAGGGGGTGGGTTTTTCCAAACTGTTACCACAGCCCCACAGCTCTGTTGTAATGCCTCTTTAAGTGCAGGCTGTCTACACAGCATCCAATTCTAGCCCCCACAACCATCTGGGCTCCCCCAAAACACACCACTCTACTCATCAATTGCAGATGAAAGGCAGAAAAGATAAACTAAATTGAAAGACAATGAGCACACCAACAGCTCCATAAAGTACAGTGCCTCTTAAAATGTGAATTTCAATTGTCATCTTGCTTGTGAAAATTTACAAAGTTCAATTTTACAAGTCTGTTTAACAAGAATTGAAACAGAAAAGTAAGATAAGATGGTTAATGTGTGAAGCTACCTCATAGGAGATCTGTAAATTCAAGCTCAAGGACTAAATGGTAGAGAACAAGTTGTGGAAGAAGACCACATAAGTGCACTGCGTCCACCTACAGTGAAGTGTCTCCTTGTGCATTGAGCACTCTACATCCATCTCAACTCTGTAGCATTAAAACCTGCATGTGAAACCATAAGAAGGCAAATGAGATTGCAGTTCCTGAAACAATGATAGGATGAATTACAGGATTGAATGCTGCCAAACCCTGACCTGTCTGGACTGACAAATGTGATTATCTATTCAAAAGTTAGACTAGTAGGTACTGCCTCACACGTGGACTCTCACTGATGGTCCTAAGAAGGCAACAGTGATTGCATAAAAGCTGTGGTAAATGGAAGCCCCAAGGTCCTGACCTATTTGGATGATAAAAACCGAAGAGATTCCATTAGGGCTGGTGTAACAAGTCCATGCAGTAAGAAGAACCACAATACATCTCCCAAAAAGCATGCATATGTTCACCACCATTAGGAGACTCTTTTCTGGCTTGAGCATGGAGGTCATTTTTAAACAGTGGTAAGCTGCAGCAACAACATTCCTCCAAATCGCGTACTTGGGGCCCAGGAGCCACTAGGGATTCACATTATGGACCACAGGAAGAACGCGGGCACTTTCTAACAGCCATAAATGGAGCAGCATGATTTCTCCACATGTTATCTTGAGGGATTGGAAGTCCCTAGGTTTTCCATATTTTGTTTTCCACATTATGAACAAGCTACTGCTTTATGCAAACCTCCATTCCCCACCTCTCTTTTCAGAGCTAGATTGACTCATAACTCAACTGCCAATATCTAGCAAGCCTATATTCCTTGCAAGTGTTGGAAGTATTCCAACACTTGATCGGAAGTGGCATACCTCATAACCTTTGGAATACCTCTGCTTGCTTTTTGATGCTTACAAATACAAAAAACAGCGAAAAGGGGAAAAACAGGAACTCAGATGACATACAGACGGGGGTCGTTGTGAAGGAGTCCGATGTGCGCAGATCCCCAGAAGGCTACAGAATCATCGTCATCTCTTCGTTTCGGATTTGAGCTTCAAACCCTAACCCAAGGAAACCCGCCTCCTACCCTTCGCTGCTCTGCCCTCCCCTCCCCTGATGATTCCCCAGATACACGACGGACCCGGAAAACCAAACCCTAACCAGAAAGAAACTCGACGACGAAGACCAAACCCTAACCAGAAACAAACTCGAAGACGAAGACCAAACCCTAACCAAAAACAAACTCGAAGACGAAGAAGAAGAAGACAACAAACCCTAACAAGAAAGAAACTCAAAGACGAAGAAGAAGAAAGCGGTGCTTACATACAAATTGGTTTATTTTGGGGGTGTGTTTTTGGACTTGTTGAGATCTGTGGAGTCTGCTGAGTCTGGTTGGTGGTTTGCTTTTGTGTATGTTTGTTTGCAACTGACAAGTTGAAGCACTCCAAAGAAGAAGCCTAACAAGGAGGTACATCAGCAATGAAGAACGAGTTACTTGGTGATTATGTACCGTGTGCTGCTCTGCCGCAGACTGTACAAATTGGTTCCTTTGTCTACTCACCTTTTTCACTTTTTTTGCTTTCAATTATTTTGCTATCCTTTTCGTTTGGGAGCTTCATGGAACATTTCCTACTTTAGCTGTTGGGGGGCGGTTGCCCAGTTTGAAGGGTTAGGAACTGCAGGTTCCAGTTCCGGTTAGTAAACGTCAAACTGGAACTGGGTCTGCTCACCTTTTTCACTTTTTTTTGCTTTCAATTATTTTGCTATCCTTTTCTTTTGGGAGCTTCATGGAACATTTCCTACTTTAGCTGTTGGGGGGCGGTTGCCCAGTTTGAAGGGTTAGGAACTGCAGGTTCCAGTTCCGGTTAGTAAACGTCAAACTGGAACTGGGTCTGACTTTTTGGAACCAGTTCCATAAATGGAAGCAGAATTTATGTTTTTGAAGAACTGGACTTTGAGCCTGATATTATGGAACTGGAACCAGATTTGATATTTAGAAATGGAACCAAAACTGGAGCTGAATTTTGTAATTTTGAAGAACCCAACCCAGAACTGGATTGCTATTCCATTTATGGTCAGAACTTGAACTGGGAATCGTTCTAATTTATTTTTTAGAACTGACCAGAGAGGTTCATCACAAGATTAAAGAACCGCCCAACACTGGTTTGAACTAGTGGTGGAACAAATCTTTACTTTTGATGAACCTCTGGTTTCAGTTAAAAGTAAATTAGATCTGTCTGGTTTTAGTTCCACACAAAAATGGGAACGAGACATCAAGTTCTGCGTCCGGTTCTTCAAATAAAAATTCCAGATAAAAATGGATTCATGGTTTGGGTGCCATGTAATAATATGTATTATTACAACGGAACCCGGTTTCTGGTCCAATTCTAGAAAACTAAAGTCCAATTTCAATTCTGGTGTTGATTATGAAAATCAGACCCTCGGTTCATACTAACTGAACCAACAATTCTTACATATCAAAGCTTTCAAACTTTGGCAATGGTTATGGTGATTCAAGATGAAGACAACATTGAACGTGTTAGAGTTGTGGGGCTTGATAGACTAGATGAGAGTCAAACCAAATGAATCCAACCTGAACAACAAATATGGATCCCCTTCACATATTGGCATTTTATGAAAAACCATATGCCAAATGTGAGATTCATACTTGTTTTCTTTGTGTTTGTGTTCTTTTTCTTCAATTTGTTGAAATGTACATCTACAAATTTGTTGAAATGGTTTTTTTGGTTCTAATTTTCAAGATATAATATCTTGAGCAATTAGAGAAGCACTTTGATAGATAGAAGCTATTTTGGCTGGCCTAATTGAAATATTAGTCTTTGTTTGATTCGATAAGAAAGATTGTATCTTTTTCCAATAATAATAACGATAGAACGAAGAAGGCTCAAGTACTAAAGCATTTAATAAGTGTCTAGGAAAATTCCACCTTATTTAATTGCATGAAAGGATAAGCACAAAAATAAATGCTTTGCTTCTATTTTGAAAATACAAACTATACTTTGAATTGGGAGAGGCAAGATTCGAACCTACGTAGAAAACTTCAACAAATTTATAGTCTGTCACTTTTAATCACTTGGCCACTCTCCCCATGATAAGTAAGCTTTGACTTTCTTAGCTAAAACCAGGGGGCTTTGGTAATAAATTGGTTAATCCATTCATGTAACCCTAGTCTTTCTAATAGACTCTATTGTCATAGTTACTACAACTAATGCAAAAAGGAAAACCAAACACAAAACTTGTTCATTCAAAGCATGTCCAACAACCAGCTAATGAAAGTTTGAAAAAAAACCATTGCACATGGCATCTAGAAAGCTCTAGTAAATGTTTGATAGATAAGGGATTTACTAACAAGATTTTTTGGACCAAAAAGTTTTTTTATGTCACAAATGAATTTTCTTGACACGATTGGTCAACATGTTAACATGCTTGGAGCAATGACAAAAAAAATTTGATGCAATTGGAGCTAGAGTTTTTGAAAAAATGAAGGTCATGGTACTCCTCACTAGTCTACCAAAAAATTATCAACATTTGATCACAACTTTGGAGTCTCTAAAGTTTGCAAACCACAATTGGGATGATGTGTGCATGAAATTAGTGAATGAAGAATTGATGCGGAATAAGAAAGGTGGGACTAGCAAAGCAACTTCATTCACGCATAATTAATTTGATTCCAAGAAAGGTATGAGAGAAAAAAACAAAGATGTATGCAATCATTACAAATGACATAAGAAGAGAAAATTTGACATATTGTAGAAGCAAAAAATAGACAAGAGAAATATTACTAAAAGTTGAAGGGCATTTGTTTGTGCAAATTATGAGTTTTTCATGAAGCAAATTCATGGTAGATTGATCATGGAGCATTAATGCATTTGTTTTCTCATAGGGAATGGTTCCATGATTATGAAACTATTTTTTTATAAAGATTCATGTGGAATACAAATCAATTCATGAAGCCATAGGAAAGGGTAACATGGATGTTACCATGAAAATAGGAGAGAATTTTGTTAAAGGGACTTTTACCAATGTATTGCATGTATTGAAAATTACCTTTTTATGAATAAGGTTGCATCACAAGGCCACATTTTTGAATTCAAAAACAAAAACAAAGAAAACCACATAATCGAAGAGGGCATACATGTGAATTAACTCTACAAGCTATGGTGCACCACCAAATCAAGAGCAATGGAGAACACCTAAGTTGCCCATTTTGTAGGAGGCGAGCTAACAACCTTAATTTGTGGCTTAAACAATTTGATCATCTAGGAGTAAATGATTTAAAATTTCTCACACAAAGGAATTTTGTCAATGGCTTGTTTTTCAAAGTAGAAGAAAAATTGTTGTTTTGTCAAGGTTGCATGTTGGGGAAGTAGCACAAAAAGTTGTTTCCAAAGAAAGGCGTAATGTGAATTAATAACATTTTGGGCTTGGTACATAATGATGTTTAGGATCTAACAAAAACACATTTTCTTGGAGGGGCAAGGTATTTCATAACATTCATTAATGGTGTATCTTGAAACCATTTTGTTATTTCTTGAAAACCAAAAGAATGTGTTTTTCAAAATTCATGAAGTTCAAGGCTTTTGTAGAAAACCTAAGTGAAAAGAAGATGCAAATCTTATGAAATAATAATGAAGGTGAATACATGTCTAATGAGTTTCATAAGTACTTGAAGGAACATGAGATTTGACATAAATAGTTAACCCTTTATACATTATAATAGAACAATGTGGCTAAATGTTTCAATAGGATTGTCATATAAGTAGTTCAATCGATGTTTCATCAAAACATCAACATGAAGTATAGGGTTGAGGCCATCAATACAAAAACAAGGATAAAACTCTTCACAAAATAGTTTAAAGGATGACACTTGCAGAGGCATGGAGTGAAAAGAAACCAATGGTGGATCATTTGAAAAATTTTAATTGTGAAACCTACATTTTCATACCAAGTCAAATGAAGATCAAGTTTGAGAATGCAAAATGCATGTTTATTGGATATATTGTTGATTTAAAAGTTTATCGGTTAATTGATTTTGTAATTGGCAAATTGATTAAGGTGAGCTATAAAGTAATTTTTAATGAGGTAGGAGCTTCAAATTCAAAGATGGATGCTACTTTGGTTCCAACTTCTAAACGTGCACTAAGTAAGAACAACCCCATGATCAATCATGGATTGAAGGAGTAGGGTTAATTTGACAAGGTTGCAATTTTAACAAATCTCCAAAATACAACTTTGATTGAAAAATATCCAAAAAATGTAATTAATGAAACTTGAGGGGAATCGTGGATGTAGTTGACCCAATTGTTTAAGAGATGTTGAAGGGGGAAGTACCTTTAGAGAGTTTAGGTACTAGGCTGTTAGAATGTTGTGAAAGAAACATTTTTTAGAAAGCTTGAAATCAAAGGTTTGGCAAAACATCCTATTGTCTTAAGATTCAAATAATGTGGAATAGGAAAAAAAAGATCATTAGACTTGGTCAAAAAATATACATTGAAAGTTTAACGTATACAAATAACTAAAGATTATTGGTTTCATTAATCAGGAGGACAACGGTTGCAACCCTAACATTGGGTTCGTAATTAAGTGTGAAGTGCAAAGGCCCATGAGGCCAAAAGTGTGTTTAGGTGTGAAACACACTCTCACAAATGGGGGAAAGTGTAAAGGATGAAGCCCAATGACTCCCAAGTGCACTCCCACTTTGGGAATTGCATTCGTGCGGGAGTTGTGAATGTTCAGAGCCTTGTGTGGAAAGGCAAAAAAAATCAAATTGGGCCCCTAAGACATCATTAAAAAGGGTGTGAAATGTAAATGCTTAAATTGCCCTCACATTATTCATTTAAATTTGATTTGCATGAGTTATGATCAAAAGAAAAGTCGGGAGTCAAATTGGAAATTTGACTTTCGACCACAAATCCCTTGAAAGAAAAGGTCAAATGATGTTCGATTGGAACGTGTTATACACCATTGAAAGATTTTTTTAAGGGTTATAAAATATTGTCCTCCCACTTTCAAAAAAATAAAATTGATTTGATAAAGATATGAGCATCCAAAGTTTTGAGACAATAAGAGTCCCAATTTTGGAATTCCCATTTGGGAGTCCTAAGGAAAAGTGATATTTGGATGTAGTCCATGCGGAGAGGCATAGAGTGTTTTATAGGCAAGGGAGTGGTGCCTCTTCCCAAAAGTTATAGGTTGTGTAAAGCTTGTGCTTGAGGTTGTCCTTACTAAGTCCGTTGCACCACTTCCATTCAATTTGCACTAAATACCTTTTTTTCTTGGTTGTGTAGGTTGATTTCATTTTGAACTTTCGTTTATGATTTCGTCCTAGTCCCATCTTAGAGTTCTAGCATGCCCTCCTACCCCCGAAGTGCTGTGAATTAGGGAGGGTGCCCCAACTATTTTGTTTTTCCACTGTTCTTACTCTGGGACCCACCTTTGGGTTCCTTGAGGAGTTTGGGGGCATGTCAACAACATTGCCTCATTATGAACCTAGTCCACCATAATAAGACTAAACATATCGTCATCCAACATCATTATGTAAAAGAGATGGTAGTTGTAGGTGGGATATAACTTGAATATTACAGCACAAGTTTGTAAACCTACTCACAAAGCCATTGTTAATAGTAAAATGCACATGTTGCATGTAATTGTTATGGTTGAAGAAATTTGATGAAGGGAAAGTGTTGTCCATGTGATCAAATTAATTTGATATAATAAAATAAATATGAATAAGCCAATCAACAATAGCCTTATCATTGTGAATCTAGAAAGATAGATAGAAACAAATTAATAAAACACATGTAATATTGTGACCTAAAATGAACAAAAAGGTGAAAAAGTAAAAAAAATGATCAATTAGACTACCTTAATTTGATGCCTAATGTGAAGTGTTGATCATTCACCAATGTGGTGATTGTGTTTTCTCTAAGTAACTAGTAATTTGTTTGTTTTGTTTTATGTGTGCATGTGTTTCCATTCATGTAAGCAAAGGAATTGTGGGCACTCATTCTGTTTGTTTTGTTGGTATGTTCACATGCTTATCTTCTTTATTTTCTTTGTTGTTTCTTTTGCAAGATGGATTGTGGAACTTTGTAATGGATTAGTTTGATGGATTTTGTGATGGTGGAAAATGTTGAAAGCTTGGACAATAAGGAATGAAAGTATGTTCGGGCTTGATACTTCAATGGTCTAGAAGAAAAGCTAAGTGTTTTTTTTGTGCAATGGAATGCATATTTGTGTTGGAGTATAGTCTAAATTGGTCAATTTTTTTAAATTCTTTTTGTAGTTGGGGAGGAATGCTGCATTGCAGAGCCATTTTATTTCAAATTGTGCTATGAGTTTCAAGGTAGAAGATCTAGGATTAGAAATAATTTGTAAGGCTGTCGTGACGTGTAGTGTTGTGAAGTACGGTGTCGTAAAGGTGTAAATCCGTAGTAAACTCTACTAAACAAAAAAACTAAAACCAGTCAAAGGTATAAACTAAATAACCAAAAAGAGATGCACGTACATATATATATATATATATATATATATACACACAATGTACAAGAGGAGGCTGAGATGAAATTTTCATGTATCCCCCCCCAAACCTGAGTCGGGAAAAATGTGGCATGGTCTAAGTAGGAATCAAGGTGTTGTAGGAGAACATGATAAACAGTACCAATTGTCGATGGGAACTTGAGTGAGCTTCGGCTTAAGGCAGAAGAGATGGTATCCACCATTATAATTATCGCAAAGCAGCATCTGATCAACATCGTCTGTCCTCTGACATACCTGACATGGATAATCAAATGGAGGAATCCAAGTCGATGTGATGATGGTAGGATCTAAGTTCGGCGGGTGGTAGGGCACACAATTTTTGGAATGATCCCGAATTGTGCGTCTGTTAGTTCCTTGCAACTCCAACACACCTGAAGGCTTGATTGCCTTAATCCTCAAGATAGTGCGACCAGAAGAAGTGTCTAGAGTATCATTGGGTTGCCACTGGAGATACACAAAATCACCAACATCAAATTGTCTCACCTTAGGTTTGTAACTGCCACCTCGTGTGTGTGCATACCGTAAGGTGTTTCAATGTTGTGCAATGGACAAGTTCTCCATGGCCATGGGCATAATCCTCTTGAATAAAGCAGCCTTTCTGTAATGACCCTAGCCTAAGTGGTTGGGGAGTCCAAGTCCACAACCTGGTCCATTTGAGTAGCAATGGAAAAGGGTGGAATGGGATGTCTACCAAAAAGTAAAAAGTAAGGAGAGAAAATGTTTGGACATCTTGTAACCCATGGCGATGTAAGGGAGGGCCAAGTCCCAATCCTCTTTGTTCTTAGTGAGGTAAATCTTTTGAAGTCCCTTCTTGCACGTTTGAACCATCCTTTCTACAAGGCCATCAGCTTGGGGATGATTTCTTGAAGTCCAACGATGGTCAATGAAAGCATGATCAAGTAGGTCTTGGAATTCTCCCCTGAATTTTGATCCTTTATTAGTAAGGCACTCAGCACAAGCCCCAAACCTACTTAGAACTTGTTCTAAGAAAACCTGGTTAGTGCTGTGTGATGATTTGTCCGATAGCAGAACAAGTTCAACCCACTTTGAAAAATGCTCAATCATAATCATGATGTAAACATTACCCTTGGAGGTTTGTGGTAACTCTCTAGTTAAATCACATGACCAACAATAGAACATGCCCTGAGTAGGAAGTGGAGAAAGTGTGAGCTGTTGAGAGGAGAAAGGAATTCTCATTCTATCACATTGTTCACACCTAGCAATGATGTTTCAAACTTCAGCATACATACCTCTCCAATGGTAATGAGGAGCGAGAAGGCTATAAGTACGCTTAATTCTAAAGTGTCCAAGCTCTAAGTGTACCTTTTGAATAAGACCAGGCCATTCATGTGGTGGTGGAATCACTCTGTCGCCTTGTGGTAAGCATTGGATGAGGTGATTGTCCCTCCATGAGTAGCGTTTGGACCGTTGTTGCATGTGATCTCGTTGACTTGATGTAACTTGAGGAGGGTATTCCCCATGTTGAAGAAACCTCAGAGTGTCTAAATCCTCCCATATATCCATAATGGGATGCTCAACCAAGTTATATTGCAGTAGTGCAAGATAATTAGATGCCTTAGATACATGTACTATTAGAATTTGGTCAAAATCTTGCCTAGCTTTTGAAAAATCTTCAGAGGTAATGAGGGGTCTCCACGACATGGTATTCGCATTCTAATGTGTAATACCAGGTTGGTGAATAACCTTGAACTCATATTCTTGAAATATAAACGCCCAACGAGTTAACTTACCAGTAAGCTTATCGTTGGTCATCAACCACTTGATAGGCTGGTGGTTGGTATACAAAGTGAAATTGGTGCCATAAAGATAGGGCCTGAAATGTATGATGGCCCATACAACAGCAAGGCACTCCCCCTCATATGAAGAATAGTTGCTCTCAGCCTTGTTGTTGCTTCGGGATGCATAGGCGATAACATATTCTTTGCGTTCCTCATCAAGTTGGCCAAGAATAGCTCCAATACCAAGAGCATTCCAGTCAGTGTGTACAATGAAGACCTTGTTGAAATCAGGTCTTCTTAAAATGGCGAACTTTGAAAGTTTTTCCTTGAATGTGTTGAAAGTTTCTTGAGCCTCATCACTCCATGTCCAAGCAACATCTTTCTTTAACAATGCATAGAGAGGATGATTAATAATACTGGAGTCTTGGACATAAATTTTGTAGTAATTACATAGTCCGATGAAGCTCTTCAACATGTGAACATTAGTAGGATTGGGCATCTCCAAAATGGTTACTACTTTGGCCCATTGAGCCATAATACCATTTAGCAAAATTCTGTGTCCAAGGTAGACTACTGAGGTGACAGCAAATTCAAGCTTTTTAGGATGGATCTTCATATTGACTTCGTGGAGCCTTTTGAATAATTCCTCAAGATGAGCCAAGTGCTACAGGAGACCCTTGCTATGCACTAGGACGTCATCTATGTAGCATTTCAAGAAATCTACCCCTTCGAGAACTTGGTCCATAACTCACTAAAAGAAAACAGGTGCATTCTTCAATCCAAAAAACATCACAAGCCATTCCCACAACTTGTTGCTTCCATGGAATGCCATTTTCTTGCGATCCTTCGCAACGAGCACAATCTGGCTGAAGCCTTGCCTTAAATCCACAATTGTGAAGATGTTTGAATTTCTAATGCTATCAAATAATTTTTTAGGGATGGGCATGGGGTACTTATCCTAGGGTATAACTAGGTTCAAAGGCCTATAATCCCCACACATCCTTTTCTGAGTCCATAATCTAGCTAAATCTTTCTTTTGCTGGCATTACTGTAGCAACTACGAAATCAGAATTTGATGGCTGAATGAGACCAGCCTCATGGAGCTCTTTGCATCTTTCATCTACCAATTCCCACTCATGCTTGTTCAACCTATGCCTCCTCCGATAGACGGGTGTCTCATTTGTAAGGTCTAAAGAGAATTGCATGGTCTTACACCTACTTAAATCTTTCATTGAGAATACGAACACATTCGCATACTTAATTAGCAAGTTTGTGACTTGGTCTTTTTCCTTCTTGGTGAGTTGGTTCCCCATAATGAAAGGGTAGTTGGATACACATGGAATGGAGTTGGAAAAATGTCTTTAAATAACCTGGTGTATTGGGTTTTCCAATATTCAACTGCAGAGATTCATAAAAGGTTATAATTGTTTCTCTAGAAGCTGATGTACCTCCAGGTGTATTAGACACAACTTGAGTCAAATTACATGGTACCTCCTCCCCCCAACACTAAGAGTGAAATGTAAAGTGTTGAAGATAGGTAAGTGTACTTGGTTAGGGTGCCATGTGGTCGCATCGCCAGAATTACAAGTTGATTGGATTAGTGTTGGTGTTGTGTACATTTGAAAAAATACATAAGTTACTAACAACCATGTACGGGAGTTCATGTCCATGCCTCTCCCTAGTAGAATGTTATGTTCCAATTTAATCACCTTATTGTGACTAGTAGTGCCAGTTTGGAACCTCATAGCCCTTTTTCTTTCTTTTGGGCTTGGTTCATCCCGAGTGGTTGAAACATGACGATACACCAGGCGTGGTCCATCTCCCTGAAAGGCATGTGCTCCTGGGAAGGAGACAAAGGTGGGCCAAACACGTCTTGGTTTTCCTATTGTGTTCGCAAGAAACTAAAGAGGTTTTTCTTGCCTTGTAACTGGTTGGCAAAAACTTTGATCATCCAACTTTGAAAAACCTGTAGGTTGGGGTTTCTGATAGTGTATTTCAGAGCTAGTTGCAGAACTGATAGTGGTGCCAGGTTGGTCCACTAGTTGTGCAGCCAATGCGCATAGGAATTGCATTGTGCTGCATCAAATAGGAGCCACTCTCTAAGGAAATTCTTGACCAGTGTGTAGTGCTCCTAGACTTTTTCCCTCTGGTCAAGCTAAAAAGGGGTGTTCTCAATTACATAACCAAGTGTAGGAGAAATGGATTGAGCCCAGGTGATCAATCGTATCATTTCCGTGAAAAGACTAGATCTTGTGTCACTCAAGCCTTCTTCGAATCCTGCCACTGAAAATCCTTGACACTCCCAACTTGAAATGATGAGGTCGACAAGGCCAAGTAATTCCATATGTTTTTTTTGAATTAGTTGTATGTTAGAGGGCAAAAATGTGAAACTAGCCTTCCATGCGGTGGTTGCAAACTGTTGTGGAAATCTGGTTGTGAACTCCTTCATTTTCGATGTCACCACTTGCTTTGCAATAGGATCAATGTCTACGTAGAAATACCTCCGAACCACCATCCCTGACTGTAGTAGGGCTTTGAGACCTGTACTAATACCACCAAAGAGCTCTAGTAATGTAATCCCTTCCTTAGGTGGTGTTTAGGTGATTAGCTAACGAAGTAATGGCTTAATCGGTTCGCCATGGCTCTCCATGTTCTCAAAACTAAACAAAGCTTTCACCATGGGCTTGTGGGCTACTTTGAACCTCTGTAAAACCTTTGGTCCATGTTGAATGTCAGTAGGAACCACCTTTAAGCTTTCAGTAACTTGAGCGTAATATATCTCCTCCTCATCTCCTTCTATCCACTCGTGGCTAGCTTGTTGGATGTAGGAAATGGTGTGTGCTTCTTTGAGCATACAATGGTGAGCCATAGGACTATGGTTCCCATGTAAATCAAGGAGTATGTATCCCAAGTGTTGGCCATTAGTCTCCCAATCCATTCAGTAGTACGCATGTTCGAACTAGTTGTTAATTGTGAAACCTGGTGGAAACAAGGCCTTTTGCCCAATGAGCACATCATAACTGGTGGCATTGGTGATTAAACATCTAACCCGTAAGTAAAGCTCTTGATTTGTACCTTCATTGAAATTAAGTGTAATCAAATCCGAGCTTCCCTAAGTACCTCCTGTATGGTCCCACTAGCGGTGCGAATCTGTCACATAGATTTTCGTAGTTTGGAGTCAAGCATGCCCATCTTCTTAGCGAATTGAACTCCAAGAAGCATTGGTTGGGCACTTGTATCAAGAAGTACCACTCTAGGTGTATGTCCTCCCACTTGGATTGTTGACCCAGTATTGTGGATAATGGCGACTTCAGTGGCAATGGAAGTTCTCTCATTAGGCACCACCTTCGAAAATGAGTGAGAGACTTTGTGGAGAAAATGGCTATCCACAACATCTTTGCTGAGTAACAAATCCACAAGTGAGGTGTTCGTAACTCCTTTCTGATATGTGAATGTAGAATCAGAGGTAGGAAAGCCCATTAGTTTAGCCATGTTATAACTAGTGACCAGATTATAAACGCCATCTGTAACACTTGAGCCAATCGAGTGTCTCTCCAAGGTGTTGGATGGAACCTTTGTAGCATGTGGATCAGGACCTGATGTAGTGTTTAGGGTATCCTCCAGTATTGCAATTATGTCCTTGGTGCTTAGTTTCAAATCTTGAAAACTAAATAGCAGTGTATTCACAAGCTTTTGCGTCACTTCACGCATTTGAAGTTGACATTCCATAAGCATTACATGTACTCCTGGGACACGAGAATTTGATGCCCTAACAGCTTGTGGTGTAGTAGTCTTTTTCCCCCTTGCCAACAAGGTGCGTTTTTCTTTCATGTTGAAAGGATGAAAAGATTGTGGCATGACTGCTCGAGCTCCTCTAGCCATGGTAATAGGACTTGAACCCGATGCGAGTCCATTAGTTTGATTACTTGCCTAATGGTAGAAATTCTAGGTGCCACACTAGCCTTTTGTGCCACAACATAGGAAGGGTAAAAAAAAGTAGCAAATTTTAGTGTGAGACTATAATTGTGTGCAGTGGAAAGAACATATTTCCCAACCATGGCATCGTGTGGGAGGCCATAGAACGACCTAAGAGGTCCTTCCCGTGATCCTGAACCTTGTACATGTTGGGCATGACTAGCTGGTTTGGAGGACTTGCTTTTTAGATTAGTAAGTTGGGCCCTTAATGATTCGAATTCATTTTGTAGAGTCTGAACTTGAATTGCATGGGCTTGAAGCACCTCCCTCTTGTTAGCATTATGCTCTTTCTTCTTACCATTCTTATTGGAATTACCTTTGGTGGGCAAAACCTGAGTGGAAGGCTGAGGTGCCTTGGCTTTTGGTTGAGGGATAGCGGAAGATGCTGGCAAATTTTGTCATGGTAATCGGAGTTGCTTCCATTCCAGGAACTTGGCACAACATACAACTTCCACTAGAAGAAAAAGGCCAATATGTGACCATCACATTTACAACTACCTGCAACTATTTGGTCTTTGCAACTAATTTTTTGTTATCTACGATTATTGTGACATCGTGCTGACATCAGTCAAGTCATCTTTGACTAACCTGCGACTAGTTTGCGATTAATTTTATTTCCATCTATATATGGGTTGGATTTATCATCCAAGAGTAGCCATTTAAAGTCCCATTTAGTCGTAAGCGAAATGGTGCTTAGTCATAGTTGGCGTATGTCTATATGTAAAATATTGTATTGTATGGTTTTTTAGTGAGAGTGTTATACAAAGGTGTAAAATACAAATTTGTACATATTCATAATATTCATATGATAAATTAAAATTAAATTCCTTGAATTTAGTGGAAATGTGGTTTGTGGACTAAATTAGTCATTTACCCAGCTTTTTCCAACAAGCCATATATTTTGTTTTATCCCCTGATGGCCATATACAAATAGCCAAACAAGGTGGAATATTTAACTCACATAACTAATTTTCTACTTAATCATGCATGTGTTGCCAAAATCGGCTAATGCTTCTTATGGATGGTGACCAACATCATTTTTTCTGTTGGATAATTCTGGAAATATTGGAAAATGGCCTAAATTTGATGAAAATACAATCAAGGTGGGAAAATTCATTGTGTTATGCTCTTTGTGTTCTTGCCACTGTCATTGAGTCAGAAGGATCTTGCATAAAAAGAGAAACCTAGACAGTTCTTTCTTTTATATCTTCTTCTGCTCTCTTTGCTTGATGGGCTGAATTGCGAGTGATGGAATGGACCAGAGACATCAAGCCAGACAACTTGTTGCTGGATAGGTATGGACACATGAAGTTGTCAGATTTTGGATTGTGCAAGACATTGGACTACCGTGCTTTGTCAACGCTGCATGAGAATGACCTTCCTCCAGAGGATAAACTTCGGGAGCCCATGCCTATGGACGTTGAGGGTGGCCGCTTGCAGGCAGCATCGCAAGGGGGCCCTTGGCGCACTCAACAAGAGCAACTGCAGCACTGGCAGCGGAATCGTTGCATGTCGGTTCAAACCCTCTCTTTCTGTGTGAAGTTTTCTATGTCATGTTGTGGATTGCATTGTCTTGCACATCATAAGGGCCCAACATTTTTTGAGATATTGAGGAGGCGATGAAGCTCATTTATTGAAGAGAGACTCACAGAGGTATCCA
>Ga0209611_10004138_pt1 | contig 24906 bp, 19 predicted proteins | sample S1TSphgellanicum_3_FD_187693 | JGI IMG/M metagenome (GOLD analysis project Ga0209611, IMG submission 187693) | Host-associated microbial communities from peat moss isolated from Minnesota, USA - S1T2_Fc - Sphagnum magellanicum MG (SPAdes) (version 2) | ecosystem: Host-associated > Plants > Peat...
AAATTAATACTTCTGGATGTTTGGTTAGTGTTCCAAACTTCTTAGTAATAGGTATGGTTCTAACTATATCAGCTCCTTGTATAGTGATAGTGTTGTTGCCCAAATCGTGAAACATTTTAGCATCCTTTAGCCAAGGACGACCTAACAACATAGAGTAGTTAGAATTTAACACACTACTTTGGATTACAATAAAAGCCACTACATAGGGATTCCATGAACAAAATTTTTAAGATCGTTAATCAAACCTAAGGGTTTTACAATGGTTTGATCAATCATACATAGATTATAAGGTGTAGGTTTTGGTTTTGAAAGACTTAACTATACCTTTAGCTTTTCCATAATAATATTAATTCCAAAACCACTATTTAGAAACACATTTTCAATGAAGTTCTTACCTACTTGAACTTGTATTACTACCATTTGATGATCAAAGGCAATTAATGCAACTGCAAGTTTTGGTAAAGTAGGTTTTGATGGTATTGGGTTGAAAATGTAACATTTGATATCAGGAATTGCTTGCAACAATTATCCCAAGTTCAATGTATACTTGGTCTCCAAGACTTATTTACTAATACCCCTTAAAATTTCTTCTAAAGTCTTTTTTGTAGTAACCTATTCTGAAATGATAGGTTATTGATTCGCTTCACCAATTTGATTTTTTTCAACTGGTTGAGTTGTGGCAAGATTATCAGGCAATCCAACCTAATTACTCTACAATGAACCTTCATTGATGGTAGTAAGTTAGTTTTCAGCCCCACTATGCTATAAATGTCTAACAATTTCAATGAATGAATCTCATAGATGTTCTTTTTGTTACCAATCTTTAGCTCCCTTGGCTGTAACCGGCTCCTTCTCCTTGAACACTTGTTGTTTCAGCTACTAACTATGAGTGGTAATAGTGATTATTACATTATCTAGCACATTGTTAGTTTTAGGTGGTTTAGATGTTGTTGTGGCATTAGAACTAACAAGTTTATTTCTAAACATGTTCCATATTTCAATTTTTCTAGGTCATTCTCCAAATCTATGTTCTACACTAGAACAAATTATACATGGATAACGAATAGGTATTTTTCCTGATTTAATAGGTTGGGTTTTAATTCCTATTACAGGTTCCATATACTTAATTATAACGGTTGGCACAACTTGTACCTCTCTTTTTCTATTATGACAAGTTTCCACTACATGATTAGTTTTACCACAATTGGTACAAGTTAATGTTAATTTAGCAATCATAGCAGCTACTACAAGTTTAACTCCTACATTAACTTCTGATGTGGTTAGTAGAGCATTATAACTCATATTAACAAATCCACTGTCCTCACACACTATAGTAACTTCCTTGTGTTCAATTAAGGTATTTTTCTTCATACCTATAGTTGCTAATCTTAAGTAAGGTAATAAACCTACCTTGAAAACAGTGGTGAGAAAAACATATGTTAGTCTAACCTGTAGATATTTAACTAATTTCAATAGGCATTCATAATAAACCTCAACACGTTTGGCAATTTGTTATTGTATGTTTTGCAATTGCATATAAACTCCTTCATTGTTCTTAATCGCTTGCAAAATGCTTGCTCCAACTCTTCAAAAGTGCAGTTTGGATGGTCTTGAACATAGTTTCTCCCCATTCAAAGATGCTATCATAGAGAGTAAAACCAAATAGGTTAATGATGTCAAATTCTACTGTTTCACCATTAACTATAATGGCCTTTTTGAACACTCTAATGTGAGCGTTAGGATCAGTGTCTTTGACATAGGTTGGATATTGCAGCTTCTTGTATGGCAGCTTTGTTGCTAGTTCTGACATAAGTTGCACAATAGGTGGTTGATACCATGGTGGTATGAACATGCGTAGGTTAGGTGTTGGCCATCCAAAAGATCCAACAAGTGGATTGAAAGGTGGTTCTCTAAGTGAATCCCCTCTAGGAGAATTTTGTCCAAGTGAATATCTAGGTTGTCATCCATCTGATGGTTGGTGATTAAAACCTCTAGGTATATAAGTTGGTAAACTAGTAGTAACTTGTCCAGTGGTTGGCACTGATGTAGTAACATGTTGCTGAATGGGTTATTTGTCCTTGCTAGTCACTAGTTGAACCATTATAAGAAACTAATTTTAAACAAAATATGGTATATATGTTGGTGGTACAATAGGTTGTTCAAGTATTAGGTGCACATTCCCATGTACATAACCTATATAATTTTTAAAGATCGAAGAATCAAGTCCTTTTGTTTTAGTTTGATAAGCTAGATACAAACTAGGATTTAAAGGCACAAAAAAGGGTATGACATTATACCACATTGGGTATGTTGAAGTAGGTAACATATTGGTTTTACCTGGTATAATTGGTGTAACAAGTTGTGACTAGGTTGTCTAATAGTTAACAAGTACTATTGTATGACCTATACTAGGATTCATGGCTTGAGTTCCTAATATAGTCACATTGGGTACTACTATTATAGTGGTTGGAAGAACAAGTTGATGAATATTCATCACCTCCTCCCTTAGTAAATGTCTTAACCTATCATCGACAAATGGGTAGCGATTGAACAAGTGCCCCATTTGATGACAATATGAGCAGGTCATAGTTCCAGCACCTTGGTTTCCTCCTAAAACTGGTCTATGATGCGGGTACCTATAATCGTTCATTTGGACCAAGTACTGATTTCGCTAAACAGGTGCCTTGTGGATAAGTGATTCCTTGTCGAACAATTGTGGGTGTTGTTCTCGCTTCAATAGGTTTTACATGTGGTATAGAAATTGAATGATTAAATGGCCTTCAGTTGATGTGACAAAGTTACTCTAGCCTGTTGAGTGGGTGAAGTTGTTCCATTTCTAAATTATTGGGTATTAAATGCATGTTAATGTGTGGTGGTTGGTTTGGATAATCGGCAGATGTTGTAATTAGTGTACATGCATCAGTTTTATGTAGGTTGTAACTTGGGGTTGTAGATCGCCATGGTTGTCAAACAGATACGACCTCATCAAACAACTAAACAGGTTCATGATTGTCACCATTATGAAAACTCACTACCTTTAGTTGGGTTATTGTTCGTGGTGTTTTTTGATGAGTGGTTGATAATGCTACAGGGCCTTTTTGCACAACCAATTCTACTACATTTTGATGTTATTTAATGACTTTTCCCCTTTGTGTTGCATTCGTGTTTGGTGCATTCACAAGTTCTTCTCCCATAGGTTGCACTTGTTATTCATCCTGTTCTTATGCATGTTCTTGAATAAAGTTGATGTCTAACCTGTTTTAGCTATTTTCTAAGACTTCTAGTAATTATTCTTGACATTTTTTGAAATCAATAGGTTCTAAGAAAGCCCTTGCATTATTTTTGAACACAAGATTTTTTTCTAAAACGACCCCTCCTAATAATTAGAAGTTTGTATAAAACTTCTTTTATAGATTGGGCGCTTATTTGTAAAATTTACACTAACCTCACCCTATTCCTAATTTTTTCAAACTAAATCAAGATAAAAAACTCAAATCCTAAAGTTTACAGAAAACAAGCAAACATATGACAAATTATAATTTGAAGCATGATTGTTTTTCAAACCTAATCTACTAAAACTACTAAATCTAACCAGAAATTTTAAGTGTGATTACTCCTGAATTTTAATCAATTATGTGGTCGCCAAATGTTAACGGGTTTTTTTATTCCCATTGAGGTTAAATTACCTTTGGATTTTTTAATAATAGGTTCTTTAAATAACAATAACACATACAATACACAAATAAAATTTAAACTACTACAAATCCTAAACTAACATGTACACAAATTGTTTAAGTTTGAAGGAAATACGTTGAAAGAAAAATACATGTTCCATGTTCCATAATTGAATAATCAAACACATAATCATGAATGAAATCCAAAATTTTTTTACATGTTTGTCTTCTTAGATCTTATTCTAGCTATTTCAAAATACAAAATTCATGACTAACCATCATAAATAGTCATTAGCCAGTATTTAAACTAATAGTCCAAAATTTCAAAAAAAATACACCCTACTTAACTACTTATTCAACTATCAATTCTGTTAAATACAAGTTCTATATATCACTTGCTAGCTAGCTTGTTAACCTATCTTCCTAACCCAATAACATTACCTATGAGGTTTAGTAATTAATTAGGTCAGTACTACAAGTTAAGTTAAATAACATATTAAGACACATGTTAAGTTTAACAACTTGCTTACACTATTAACCTATTAAGTCAAATGTTACCAAATTTGAGTAACAACGGTTCACTTGAAAATCATTCTGTAATTAAAAAATGAAAATTATGAGAATCAATCAAAGCATAAAAAATCAAATGTGATTCTCAATTTTAGAGGTTTAGGATTAAGGGGTTACTTATTTAGTGGTAGGTAGTATGCAATTTTTTTCTTATTGGTTTTGGGTGCATTAGAAAGCTTAATGTATTTTTTTCAATGGATCACTTTGATTAACATCCCAATGTGTTAGTTGGCACCAAGAGTTGGTTTAAAGAACCTATTAAACTTGTAGTGGACAATGCCAAGAAAAGACCTGTTATGAAACTTCCTATGAACCTAGAAAGTAATGGAGGATGGAAGAATTCTAATGTGAGTACGTGGTCAAGAGATTTTCATTGATCAGGTACTTATACATGAACAACTTGGAATTTCCAAGGAAGGAACAATAGATGTTGTTAATGCGACTTTTGAGGAAGCCAAAACCACCTTTAAAAGAATTACAAGTCCACATGCTTTTGTTGAGAATGAATAATGGAACGTAGTGTGCATGAAAGAGGAATTTCATGCGAGATTTGTAGCCATTTTGCAAATTATTTATTAGAAGAGAGGTTAACTTATTTTAGCAATCGGAATATTATTACTTTTGACCTAGCCAATAGGGGGCAACTTGTTAATTGGTGTTCCATAATGTTGACCTAATTATTGGTTGAACTAACTTGTTGGATTAAACTTTAGAAGAAGGCAACAACTAACCCAATTTATAGTAAAACTAAAGCATATAATTACTATTAAGGGCCTATCTTAGACATTCTATTTAGGAAGTGGTTTTCTTTATTTGAGGTGTTTTCACCAAGAACAACAACTCCAAATGAACATATATCACCAACCAGCCAAGAATGTCAGGTTGCATCGCAGTAACAAGTTTCACCTGAACTTATTACCAAGGAGCAATTCTTGAAAAAAAAAAGACTTACATGTTCAACTACAACATCACCCTTACCAACACGTCAATTTCATCGACTGAAGATGCGTATAGTCATCACTAAGGGACAATCATGAACCTGTTACTTCACCACCAAGAAAGAAGTTTAGGTTTATTTTCAAATCTCCAGTTAATGGTTCAAAAGAAGATGAGGAGTGAATCTATTCAGATGAGATTGGAGGTGGAGGGGGAAAAAAACTTAATGCAACAACTATGCACGATAACATTGAAGAAAAACTTAAACCCAACCTGGATAAGATAATTGACAACATCCAAGTTGAACCTGTTATGTCTATTGAACCTATAGTTTCCATTATAGAATCTATAACTATAGCTATAGAACCATTTCAACTTGTTCAACTTGTAGTTGAACGTGTATAAATAGAAAACCCACAATTTTAAAGATTTCGACCTATCCTAGTTTTTGGTTATTCCATAAAAATTTTGAAACTGATTAGCATGTTTTTAGAGCAAGTTGTTCAAAATGCCACCACTTGGTCAAAGACATTGTAAGAATTTTCAAACCTTAGAGTTAAGTTTGAACAAGTCAAGGAAAACATGTCTAAGACTCACAACTGCCTGGAAACCTGTAGCCTAAAGTTAGAAACAATGTAGAAGACTTTGAAGAACCGTCACAAAGAACTAATCACAGTCAAAGGACAAGTGAATAGGGTCCAACATGAAAACTAAAACCTATCCAATAAGTTGAATGAGGTAGAACATGCTACTAGGAAGACTAAACTTGCAGCAAGAGTATGCCGAATTCAACTATCTTAACTCGAAGACCCACAATGATTTGAATCATCTCCAAGTTGATTTGGAGCGAATGACATGAAATTATGCCAAAATGGAAGAATCAAATTTGGAACAATAGGGTATCATAACCAATTTGAAGCAAACTTGTCAAGATCTCAAAGAGTAACAAGTAGCTGCCCACATAGAATTTGATAGGGAGAAGAAAAGTCTTATTACTCAAATCCAAGACTAGAAGGGTTAATATGAAACGACCAAGGTACAAATGAACAAACTTAGCCCCATTATACTTGTTAGAATGAACAATAGGTTGAAGGAGTTTGAAGAATTATTGTTAGACAATACCCTACTTAAAGTGTAAAACCAAGCCTTGGGAAACAAAAACCCCAAGTGGAAGGAGTGGCAAATTGTTCAAGAATTCACAAAAGAACAAATTTTGGACAATATGGAGTTAGCTCACTTTGATGAACAAAGTTATCAACTTGAGCTGCAAGCTTATCAAATTGTTTCCTTGATTTCAAATACAAACCCTTGAGTTTTGTATCTATGGTAATTGGAACTAGTAGCAAGATTCTACTAACGCCATCTATGGTACAACCTGTTATTAAACCAGTTAGCCCACTAAGAGGTGGAACATGTTTAAAAATCATACCCTTACCTATTCAGACTTTTATTATACATGTTCCAGTGACCATTGTTGTCAATCAACCTGTGGAAGGTAGTGAGAGATTTAATAAAGAACATGTTGAACTTGTTAACCTTTCATTCACCATACTAGATAATAGATTATAATATTTGGAATTCATATCTACTAATGTACCTTTGACCCCATATCAAATAGGTATAGGTCAAGAGGTTACTTTAATTTCAAGTACCCCACATGTTTCGAAGGTATTTACAACACCCATAATGACCTTTAAAAACACACCTAATTGACAGAAGACTGTAGTGTCAACTGGTCTTCAAATTTTGAATCAAATGGAACTTGTGTAGGCAGAAGGTGCTGAACTTGTCGAAGAAATCATTTGTCAATCGATTAGAGAAGGCTAATATATCCTAAAACTTTGAATTAACATTTTGAAGATGAACTGTAGATTTCAAAGGGGGATAATGTTACCCAAATTTGGTAACATTTGACCTAATAGGTTGATAGTGTAAACATGTTGTTAAACTTAACATGTGTTTTAACTTGTTATTTAATTCAACATGTAGTACTGATCTAACTAGTTACTAAACTTGGTAGGTAATGTTGTTGGGTTAAGAAGATAGGTTGATAGGCTAGTGAATAGGTGATATGTAGAACTTGTATTTGACAAAATTGGTAGTTGAATAGGTATTTAAGTAGGGTGTATTTTTTTTTGAAATTTTGGACTATTAATTTAAGTACTGGCTAATGATTGTTTATGATGGTTAGTCATGACTATTGTATTTTGAAATAGCTAGTATAAGAACTAGGAGGACAAACCTGTTAAAAATAATTTGGATTTCATTCATGATTATGTGTTTGATTATTCAATTATGAAACATGGATCATTTTTCTTTTAGCATATTTCCTTCAAGCTTGAATGATTTGTGTACATTTTAATTTAGGATTTGTAGTACTTTAAGTTTTATTTGTGTATTGTATGTAGTTATTATTGTTTAAGGAACTTGTTGTTGAAAAATCCAGAGATAAATTAAACTTGATGGGAATAGAAAAACTCGTTAACAACAATTTTCATAATTTTCATTTTCAATTTATAAGACAATTCTCAAAAGAACAATTCTCACAATTTTCATTTTCAATCTATAGAATGGTTTTCATCCTCACTAAAATGAAAACTAACAAGGTGAGTATCACTAATGATGATACCCACCCAATTCTTTCAATGATCATTTTCAAACCAATAATTCTCTAATTTTAAAATACCTTAGTATTTAGGTGCCTCTAGCACTTGTTGAACAAATCTTAAATATATTTCAAAGTTTTAACTTTAGGCATCAATGATTTTTTTTTCAATTTTTTGATGGTGCATCATTGGCTAACATCCCAAATGGGATTTAGCATAAAATGGGGACAAGTTTTTAGAACATGTTTACACAATTAAAAAAACTAGTTCAAATAATGCTACACAAAATAAAATGAAATTTCAAATGTGACAAAAAATTCCAAAGAATAAACATTCAAATTTTATTTGGTGATTTTTTCAAGAAAAAATAATATTTTGATAGAATGTTTTCTTTTCATTTCTATTTTTCATATTTTGGTGAAACTTTGTACCAAGAAAAAACATTATTCAACATAGGAACTTTTAATTTTCAAATTTTCGATAGGTAAAGAATATAATTATTAAAAGCACATCTATCATACATTTCTTCATGTATTAATGTTTTGGATGGTTCACAACTATTACATTTGAAGGAACTAGGTTAAGGTTCAATTTTGATTGTGTTGAAATGTCATTTGTATGATATTGATAGAAAATTTGAAAATTTTGACATAAAAGGTTGATAATTTTCCAAAATTTTAACAAAATATAAAATAACTTTTATTTATGCCAAACCCACCCATGTACTCCAATATAACTAGTTGTGTTTGTCCCATACATACTTGGTAAAACTTAAAATCATACATCCATGTTTACTATCTTAGGGCAATAATACATTTTTATAACATAAAAGGCAACAACAATACAAAAAAATTAATCAATTAAAAATTAATTTAATTTTTATTTTTGTTAATAAATCTTCATCAAAGCCTTATTGAAGTTTAAAAAAAGGTTCAAATTAATTTTTAAAAATTATATCTCAAAAACGAATTTTATATTAAAATTATAATTTATTTAAAAATTTTCGTGTTTTATTTTAATCAATTCTTGCATAATCTTTGAAATAAAATTTTCAAAAATCTCATTTTAATGAAACTTTTAAAAATTGAAATTAATTATTTGTATGTTTATCAAACAAATTTCATTTAAAAAATTAGTCACATGAATTGTTTTTTACATTTCATAGTGATATGAATGTTGAGATACAAAAAGGTAAGTGACAACCCAAAAAAAATAAAAATGATATAGAGGCATGATTAAATCAATTACCCAACATTCATATTTTGAGAAGAAACCCAACAAGTAGATGGGTGGATTTCAAAATAACCCATCAATTGTATGGGTGCACCCAAAATCTACACATGTGCATCCATTAGCTTGGGGCAATAAAAATAGCTTAGTCCCTGATTCTTTATAAATTCAAATAATTGCACAACACTGAACACTGGAAGTTTTCATTTGGTCCCACATTTTGAGGAATTTTGATTAGGTATTAGTGTGCGAACAGTGAGTTCAATTATTTGGGGTGAAGTTCTGGCCTTTTTTTTAATGTACCGGGTCCCAAGTCATCCGTCTTGATTCGTGGGAATTTAGGGTTACTGGAAGGCGGATTTCCTAATGTTTCTTTTCACTCAGTGTCCTCTGTATTTCCTCTCTATGTCCACACACACACATACACACACACTCTCTCTCTAACACAAAAACAGTTGTGGGTTGCGCTCTCTAGAGACAAAAGCTCTGACTTTTGTGGTGTGGATTTTGCACCATGTCGCGTTTGGAGAAGAGGAAGATGTTGAGGTTTCAGCCTGCTTTTTCGGAATTCAGGGTTCGTGTATTTGATTCGCTTAATCCGCTTTTGTTTGTGTCAATACTTGCTTTTTTCGCTTGCCAATTTGTAGCGCTTTGGGCTCTGTCACTTTCGTCTTTATCTTTCTCCTTCTGTTTCTGTGAAGCCTTCTTTCTCTGGATGGCTTTCCTTGTGTCTTGTCGGGGCGGCAACTTTCGAGTTTGAAGTCCTTGCTGGTTTGGGTACAAGCAGACATTGTGTTTTCTCTGATCTGCATGTTTCTGCTCGTTGAGACATCATTGTGCTTAGACTTGGTATGTGTATATGCACACCTCATGCATTCCACCTTAGCCTATTTGATTGGGAATGTGTGGAAACAATTGCAAGAGAAGAAGAACGACTAGACATCAAGGTCCAGTCCCCCAACTATGGTACTCTTTTTTTGAAAGGTTATTCCTCCAACCCTAATATTTCTTGGCCATTCTCAAGTTTAGTGGACTGCTCTGGATGTTGCTTTTCTCTACGTTCTATTCAGAGTCTTTTCTCACTGACGTCATATCATCCCCAATATCCATGGGTTCCATGTTTGTTTTGCCAATTGTGGGCTAACACACAACATTAGGAGGCACCTCCATGTTGCTTGAAGTGTGCCCTTCCACCTCTGAAAAAGTGGATGAGGTTTGGTTTGACCAGCAGGGTTGCCAGGACAGTCTCTGCTTGTTGCCAGTGCCCTTCACTTGTTCTAGTCCAAATCATCAAGTTGGCAAGTTGTGGTTGACAGGATATAGCTGAATTCTCACATGCAATTGATTTTTGCACAATATACCTTTCCCCTTTTGTCAATTTTGATGAGATTGCAAATTCTGAGTGTGGTAGTAGGATTGATTCTATTCTTTCATTCTTTCTTTTGGCAATGCAGAGTTTTAGTCTCTGATTTACTGCACACTTAAAGGCTTACAGTCCAAACATAAAGAAGTCCCCTTGTCATTTTTATTTAGAAAGAGTGGCAGTGTAGTACCTTGAAGAAGCAGTGGCCTCAAAGCAGCATGACAGGGAAGGTGTCCCACTTATCCAGAACCTTGTAGGAGAGTCCAAGAGCCTTGACTGTGAAGGAACACTTCAATAGGGAGCTTGTTCTCCAGGTCAAGACAGAGGCAAAAGCTCACATGCTCACTACCATGGCTTTAGTGGTTATACAGGATAGGCACCTGAGTTGTTCAAAGAAGGTCTGAATGTGGCATATGGTAATTGCATGTGTAAGATGTCAGCTTGGTTTTGGAATAGTTGTGCATGCATTTGTAAAGGCTTTTGAGATTTGAGCAGAGGAATCTTCAAATTGAGGGAAACAATTCCACCTGTCTTGGAAATGTTGTTGAAGGATCCATGATGTTGTTTGGAATGCATGCAGGTCGTCTATTTGTAGGAGGTGGGGAAAGAGACCAAGTGGAACTTTCACAGGCTTTACACCAGGAGGAAAACAAGTTGCAGATTAGGGATTGTCAAAGACAGCTTTGCTCTTACAGTAAAAATATTTTCCCCTTCTCAAAACAGAACCCTAAATCATGCAAGATCTCTTAGTATCCTTCCAGAAGAGCCTCTTTGGTACATTTTGATATTATGAGATTCAGATTCAAAGGCCACAACACAGAAGAACTGCAACTGCGGGCCTATTTCATGCACCAAAATCTCTGATGTTTACAATGTAAGAGCAAAGTTTTTATGAAAAATATGTTTTTTAGAACAAATAGGAACAAGTTTATGTGTCTTGTCTTCACGCAGAAGTGCTTGTAGATTTTGAGAATTTGTGTTCTTCAGAGAAGAGATTTCAGGTTTTATGCAGATAAGAGTGTGAATACATCCTCTTACAAGCAGTTAGTTAGGGTGCTACCATGTCAAGGTTAAAGCTAAGCTTAGCAGTTCAGATAAAACCTAAGTTGAAACTGGTTTTCTGCCTTTTTTGAAAGGCAGGCAACCTTCATCTGCTGCAATTTGAAGGGAATGAAGTAGCAAGGGCTGAGAGCTAGGCAGGAACCCCAAATGAGAGGAGAGAATATTGTATGTCTCGGAGATTGGGCACTAAGAGCAGGAAGGTGGGATTGTATTTTGCTCTGGTGGGATTTGTTCTGCCATTGCATCAGAACTGCTTGGATATAGGGTTAAGTGTACTTTAGCTCCAGATGATTTGTTTTATTCAGCAACATTGCAGTGTTCAGTAAACATTGTCAAGTAAACATTAAGTTTTTGATATTGAAAACATCATGAACACCTGTGAGGACTTACAAAAAAGTTTGTAATAAAAGAAAAGATCAATTCAATGATTTGTGTTTTATGAGTAGCTGAACTAATAGCATATGATCAACATACAAACTCCTAGGTCAGTGATTGATTAGTCATATCTTGTAGAAGCATTACCACCGTACTGCTGTGTATTGAGAAAGTTTCCAACACTAACAATTTGGATGGATGATTCCCATGCTGGTCTGTGACTGACTGCAGGTGGGGAGGATGGCAGTGGAAGCATATTATCAACAGGCTAGTTTGTAATACATGCAGTCCATTAAATCTTAACCGTGTGGAACCTAATGTAGCTTCAGTTACAACGACCATCTACTTGCAAAAGTACACTTGTGATATCAGGTTCAGGACACCCAAAAGCAGGTGCCCATGCAGTTAAATGAGAACTGCCAGAAACAAAATGCTTTTAAATCGATTCTATACAGATGTTGCAAACTGTTTTTGGCTTTTAGCAGAGTTCACATCTGAACATGTGTTGAGCACATAGACCTTGTCAAGTGGATGGGAATATGCTACAAGGTTTGACTTTGCTACCCTGCCAGGAGCTGTGTTCTTTTATATTCTGTGTATGTCATTTGACTATCACAACCATCTTGCTAGAGCATTTTATCTATGAGTGGCATTTGTTCATTACTTCTCCACGCAGAGTCACACCATGCTCATGAGCCACAGATTTGAACACCAGCATCTGGGAGTTGTGCAAAAACAATAGACAAGGGAGCAACTGAAATAGGTGTGGAGCTGTCCACTTGCACAGGAGTGAGAGTTGGAATATTACGATCAAGTGTCACTCCCAAAGCATTTCCATTCAGCAACATAACTTGGCTGTGGAGATCCCCATTTGCTGCTGTCAAATGGTACTCAAGCCTTGTTGATGTTTTTGATGGAGCAGTGAGCAGCACTGTACTCACCTTGTATGTTATCAATTTGCTTAGATTTATCAACAAAATTGTAACACCTCCCTGCAGAGGCAAGTTACACATACTTAGTCTTTTGTCCACACAACAAGTGCCAACTTCATTATTTGAGCCATAATAAACAGCTTCCTAATGCCCAGAGCTTCCTTGTCTAAGAGATGCTCTCAGTTTTAGTGCAGGGTCCTATGCAGCTCAGGAAACTCCACGAATCATCTCCAATGGGGTAAGAGTAGACATCTGCATAGGACCATTTTAGGCATCTACTGATGATTGTTTGCAGGATCAAAGGAAATTCTTGAAGTCTTCTGCCTTGAACTTCTGCCTGAAAAGGGCATGACTAATCTGTAACTACCAACTAGGAATGCCTTGAGATACACCTAGTCCTATTTGTGGACTTTGCCCAATGGCATCGAAGAAAGGTACAGATGTACCCAATGCTTGCAGACTCTCAGAGATTCTAGAATGTTCCCAAGTGACCAGCCAACTTTTCTTTCTTCCTTATTTACCAGGATCTCTGTAAGACTTGCTGAGAAGGAAAATCAGTCAGTCCAAACAGCATCAATCCACATACCTGAGTTGTATTCTTCTGGCAATGTGCATATGCACGCAAGTAGAGAGCTCCTTTGAAGCTGGCAGCTAAAACAGTAGTTCCCATGAGTCGGTTCCACAGAAGAGCACTGCACCCCAACTTTGAAACAACTGCTTACATAAACTAGTATGATGCATCTCACAGGAGTTGCTCTAGTATCCACAAAAAGGGGCAGATGCAAGGGTGATGGCTCCCTTTCAAGACACAATCCTGTCTCAAAAGCAATTCAGGCTGAAAGAGCCAAAAACTGTCCAAGAACTGTGAGCAACTGACCTGTAGAAATCTGGATTTGGTTCAAAAGTTGTGGTGTTCAGAAGACCATAGTTTCCACCAATGAAACTTTGGCGACAATACACCTTGGTGCCATATGATGCTGCCATCCCAAGTTGATCCAGATACCTGCAAAATTATTCTCACAGCATTATTCACCTTGTCAAGCTTCCAAAGACAGCACACCAAACAACTCCCTGAACTCCATCATATATCCAGTAAAAGGCCAGAGGGCTAACCAGAGCTAAACAAGAGATAATATAAAACACTAACACATCAAGCCCCAGAGTTGCAAGAACAGAGTGGGCAGACCAGAAGCTGAAGATGAAGGCATCAGTCACAAGGTGGTGGCCACTGTTATAAGCTCCTCCTGCTTCACCTACCCAAGCTACAGTTGATGGTGCAACTGCTTGCAGCAAAGACTGGACAGTTTGGAAGTTTTTCTTCTCATTGTTTAGATAGTTTGGATTCAGTATTTTACTCTCAAGATCCTTGCTAACCCCTGCACAAACAAAAAGTCATTCCACAGCAACAGAAATCCTTCTGGGTGAACTTCAACTCAAACTGGATAACCCATCGGTATTAAAGTGAGGCCTCCTGACCTGGTCCAAGATTGTATATATGGCGGGTTATGACATCAACACCTCCTGGTCCTGCAGCTGTCAGAAATTGTTTGAACCAACCATAATCAAAAAAACCATCAGGTGCAACTACTAGTGGCTTCAGAGAGGCTCCATCATAGAGGACACCAATTACACTCCGAAGCTCTTTCATGTCTGCAGCAAACTGTACTGCGGAGACTTTGGTCCCAACACCACTCCCACTGAGCTCATTTCCTGGCCCAACATGTTCCAGAGTGATCAATTCCACATATCCAAACTTTGAATTGTGCAATTAATCATGCTTAAGTTCAGCAAGGAACTCAGAAAGAGATATCTTCATAGGTGATAGAAATTTTTTCCCATACTCACAACTCAAGTCAACATGAACTCATGAGAAACAGAGAGTAAATTGGTATAAAAAAAGGACCTGGGTGTTTTCTCACCCAGTTCCCAGGCCTGGACCTCAAATCCCTGATCGACTGTGTACTGGATGAGGTCATAAGCATTTGATGAGTTCCAAGGCCCCCAAGCTCCTGAAGCTACCTTTTTACGATTGTATAAGGCATTTAGTCCAAAAGCAATTACTGTCCTGCACAGTATAACCACTCATGAAAGTTTCACCTCTCTCTAACGTGAATCATCCGTCTCCTTTTCCCTCTGATGAGCTATTCCACTTCAGTCTCTCTCCTCTCTCCCTGAAATCTTACAGTTGCCAAGGTCCTGGGAAAGAGGTGCTTGGGCAAATTGGCTTCTATGGGTGTCTACTCTATTTCTCCTGTGTGCATTAGGGCAACCTCATTGAGACTGATTGGGTCTGTTGGGTGCAAGAAATCCAAGTACTATGGATGTTGCATGAATACATCTGCCTGCAGATTTGATTAGCTTGGGTGCTGTGACAAAGAGGTAGAAGCATTTCTTCAGTCTTCATTTACTCTTGAAGACTAAAAGGGTGCCTAATTTCCTCACCTCAAGTGGATTTCTTGGCCCAAAAGAAACCCACATCTGAGGTGCAATTCCTTATTCTTCTGCTTCATTGTAGGGTTGGCAATTGACAGACGAACAATAAAACAAACAGCCACTACAAATGTGACAATAGTGAGAAATACATAGCAACATACATAGAAAAGAAAACAGTGATTGATGTAGGTCAATAGCAGAATAATGGGCACCCTGCGGTGCAATTCCTTGTACTTCTTCTTCAACATAGGGTTGGACATTGACAGACATGCAAGAAAACAAACAGCTGCTACAGATAGTGACATAGCGAGACATAGATAGCAACAAAAAGAAACAGGGATTGATGTAGGTCACTAGCAGAAGAATGCACACCCCGTTCTTTGGAAGAATTTCATGAGGGCAGACCAGCGAGCCATGCTAAGGCACCCTCCTTCGAAACCAAATGCGGAAGATGGTGCCCTAACAAATGGAAGGCAGGGCACAGGAGGATTGCCCACATCATACACCACGAGGTCCTCTAGTGTTCCGCCCAGCCGTAGTCTCAGAGGAGATAGTTCTGCACTTCACTTACATTGTTCAGCAAGCCCCAAGGATACATGGGGTTGAAAGATCAAGGCATAATTATTGCTGATGCATGGAAATACATACATCTCTTTGTCAGACTGACGGTAATCTTCTTTGTCAGATGCAGGATCTCTTTGCCCTGGAATACAACGAGTTTCCATCTTCCCTCACTATTGATCCAATGCTCTGGGGAACCTCACATGAAGAGACAGAGACACCCACCTACGAGAGCTTTCTCTAGCAAAGGGTTTCCAAGATCCTGCACAGTCAGTTGGAGATGTTGTTGGAGATGTTAATTGAGCAAAGATCTTTATTTGCAAGCTTCAAATTGCTTTCTCACACATCCACCAAATGTCTGAGTCCTATGTTAGCAAAGGTGCTGCACTTGTCAAAGAAGTAAACAAACAAAAAGCTGCTACAAATGAGTTTCCATCTCCAATTCAGATAAGATGATCCTCAGCACGCGCGCGAGCGCGCCCCCACCCCCCCCCCCCCCCACACACACACACACACACAGAGGCCAGTTGTAAAATACCAGGTTGAGCATGGAGTCGTTGCCCCAGCTGCAAGTGCCATAGTCGCACTTGTCAGGTGGCCACCAATCGAGAGTGGCACACAGAAAAGCAACGTCAATGGATGCAAGAGGCGCTCTACCATCAATTGTGAGTAACACATTTTGTGTGCTGGGTGCGCGCCGATCCCATATACAAACCCCATCATCTCCGAAGGAACACAGCCTCCATAGCAGCACAACCGCGGCTAGCAATTGCAATCCTAAACCTGGTAGCACGCTTATCATCTCTTCCTTTCGACTAAGTTGCGAATTCCTCAACTTCGCCGCGCGCTCGCGCACACACACATACAAACACACTTTTACTTTGAGAATCTTGCACTCGTAATATTTTTCATGTTCTGATCATGAAAAATTGCAGCTTTGCTCAAAATCTACTACCCTGTCAATTCTATGTTCCTGCACATACTTCTCTTCAATTACAAAGAAGAATACTTATGGAGCAACACAAATCCATTTGATCATCAATCCATCATAGTATCCTTCAATTACGAAGGAAAAACATTTCCTAATTGAGCAACATGCATCAATTTGACCATCAATCCATCATAGTATCTTTCAATTACAAAGGGAAAACACTTCCTAATTGAGCAACATGCATCAATTTGACCATCAATCCATCATAGTATCTTCAATTACAAAGGAAAAACCACCTAATTGAGCAACACACATATATTTGATCATAAAAAATCTTAGTATCTTTAATTGCAAAGGGAAAACACTTCCTAATTGAGCAACATGCATCAATTTGACCATCAATCCATCATAGTATCTTCAATTCCAAAGGAGAAACCACCTAATTGAGCAACACACATATATTTGATCATAAAAAATCATAGTATCTTTAATTGCAAAGGAAAAAACACTACCTAATTTGAGCTATACAATATCATTCAATCATCGATTCATGATAGTATCTTCAATTTTACAAAGAAAAAACACTTACTGAAGAACACAAAACCATTTCATCATGATCCCATTTTCACTTGCAAAGGAGAACTTTCATAGAGCAACACAAACCCCTTGTTTGATAATCATTCCTCATTCAACACAACTTGGTTGTTTCCAATCCAAGCCCCATATACAGCACACCCATTTTCCAATTGAAACCCAATTTAAGCACCATTTCAGGTACTTGATCCTGGATGCTGCTCACTACTACTACTACATTTCATGTATGGAGACATCAATTGAATGCAAGGAAAAGTAGGATTTCATTGAAGAGGCAAATGGGGAGCATGTTCCCCAGATCAATCTGCTCTTTTCTAAATTGGGAAAAAACACTTTCCTGGAGCAGCCCAAGCTCAAGCCCAAGTGGCAGCCCAAGCCTTTCTGGTCTTGACTGCAATCACGGCCTTTCTTATGCCTCTTTTTTGGGTGTTGCATACTCAGCTGGGCCCAGCTCTTGTTTTAAAACCTTGGGGTTTGCTACACGCCACTTGTGACCCCGTGCCAATGCTTCTTTTTCCTATTGTCCTGTTGCGAACACGCAGTACCCTACCTACTTTGCAAAAGTCCGACTGCTGGTTTTCGTGTTCTCTGCTTTTGAAACTCCAAAGGTACAATGGAGTCAAACATGTCCATTTATCTGTTATTTGGTGGCCTCCACTTGGGGGCCACCACTCGGGAGACCCAAACACCCATATTTATACATAGAGTTTCTGTTTGTGATATTTGAGTCTTTCATATATGTATGATTCTTGTGCTCTGTGAGGTGCATCCTCAAAAATGTAAGTTGCTCCACTTTTGGAAGAGGCCATCTTATAAAATTGCTATTTTCATTTAGGAGAGATTCAGCCCTTCGCCTTAAGCTTCATAGGGTCAATTGTTCTTTTTAAATCCTTTTGACACACATACATAACATTGTGAGGTCTAGAAAATAGACTACCAGATTCCTCATGATGTGACAAAATCTCCCTTGTGCCAATTGCATTAGATAATGGCCAATTGTCAAAACCTAGCTTGTGCCATGCATAGTTTGGTTAAGTCTTCCTACCAGCCATTACCTATGCTTAACATGCTCACATTGTTAATAACAACCATCTCATGGTCTTTTGAACACATACACCTCCTCAATAGCTTCCACCTTGTGTTTAAAGCCATAAGAGGTCAAGGTTGCATGAAGATGAAGAGTTTTACAATTTAATGAATTTCAATCCTATCTTCACTGTAGATTTGGTGTGAATGTGAGTGCAAAAACTCTTCTTTTGGTTTAGAAAAGCCATGAAAAGACCAACCCTTTGTTACAAAAGGCAAGAATTTTATGACTTGTTATGCAAAAAATCTTAAAGTTTTTTTCAATTTTGAATACTTCTAGTTTCTAGGGGGATCTACTACTGTAATTGGAAAGATCATGGCCTTTGCAAATGCATATGATTCAACAATTTGGCATGTTTCTCAGCAATGAAATTGCAAGGAATAATGTTATTAGAGACAATATCTTTTTTTCTTTTTCAAAGGGATCAAAGGTTTCAAAATCATAAAATGATTTTCTTGCATATGGTGGCAACAAATCAAATATTCATAAACGGTTGTCAAAAAGTGTTTGAAAGTAAGATACATTGATGGATAGTTTCCAAAAGTAGGACAATTTTTCTTATGAAAAAAAGAAATGGTGGGCATTTAAAGCCCATCCTCATGTGGACATTACCTTTTCTTCTCAAAAGGATGTGAAAATGATTATAAATTTGATGATACAAGGTGACATTCTAAAAAAGATTGACTTGATGAAAAGTTTGAAAAAATCTGAAAACCTTTTCAAACTTTATCAACATTGCTAGACTTATCTTAATGCAACATATGATATTGTGAAATTATGTGTTTACACAAGTAGAATTATGTTCCAAATATGATAATTGAAGATATTATATTGGAAGTTACATAGAACATTTGCATCAATTCAATTGCACAATGACCTTATTGTTTAATTTGTATTAAAGTTAGAATTTAAGGTTGTATAAAAAAAATTTAATTCAATCATTTAAAACATTATTTCAAATCATGATTTTTTAAGAGGTTCATGTTGATTAATTTGTCATTATTAATTAATGGACATGTACATTTTGATTAAGGCCAAAGGTTTGAATCACACACATTTTTTGATTAGTCAATTTGACTATATTGATTTATTTGATTAAATACATATAATCAAGTTGTACAACTTTAGTCAAAATGTTCAATGGTCTTTAGTCAAATGAAACATATAATCAAAATGATTAATGATCTTTAGTTAAAATGATCAATGGTCTTTAGTCAAGTGTAACATTTAATGAAGATGGCCAATGATATTTAGTCAAAATGATCAATGGTTTTTAATCAAATGCAACATTTAGTTAAGATGGTTAATAATTTTTAGTCAAAATGATCAATGATTTTTAGTCAAGTGTAACATTTAATCAAGATGACCAACGATCTTTAATCAAAATGATCAATGGTTTTTAATCAAATATAACATTTAGTTAAGATGGCTAATAATTTTTAATCAATATGATCAATGATTTTTAATCAAATGTAACATTTAATTAAGATGACCAATGATCTTTAATCAAATTGCCCTCTATATCTACCTTTATTTATTCATCCACTTATTTATTTAAATAGTTACTTACCTACATCTTACCCATCCACCCACTTACTTATTACTTACATGCCTATTCACATACCTACCTATAAATTTTCACCTTTGTACAAGCTACCTATTTAATTACCCACTTACTTAGACATATTATTTACCAACCCATCCACCCACTTACCTACCTAAATTTAACCATTTAGGTGTAGCCACTAAGTTTAATCAATACATCACAAATTTAGCATGTGACAAATTAATAATGAAATTTGTGTGAAATTTGTTCATTCATAAGTTCATATGTTTTTTGCACAAATATTATGCATTGAAAACAAATTTGACACATAAATAAATGTGTTGATGAACAAAGTGCGAACCTATGAATAAACAAATGTCACATGGATTTTGCATCTTCCAATAAATCCGTCTTTCAAATGTGTTTTCAATGCATGATATTAGTGTGTGAAATGTATGAATTATGATGGAACAAAATTTGCACAATTTTCATTATTAAATCATGATATGCTAAGTTTGTGATGTATGTTTAGTGTATAGATTAGTCATTAGGTTTACCCAAAGTTTAGTAAAATTCTAACCAATAGGTTTAACTTAAATTTAATCATCAAGTTTAACCATTATGTTTAGCCATTAGATTTGACATCAAGATTAGTTTAAGTTTAACTATTGACCATTAAATATAGCTGTAATTTGAACACTAGGTATAGCCTAGATTTAACCATTATATTTAATCATTAAATTTATCCATTGGGTTTAACTTAAGTTTAGCCATTATGTTTAACTATAAAAAAAAAACCTAATGCTAGTCATTCCAAGGATTTTTGCGAAAAAAATGCACAAAAGTTGGTCCATTTTGAATAAATTTTTTGTGTGAAGTTGCCAGATTTAAATGATAAGTTCTAGCAAGTTGCTAGAATATATAAAATGGTTCTTCAAATTTCTACTTTCCTCTTTTAAATGTAGCCAAATTTGGCTAATTCCTCTTGTAGATGATAGCCATTGTGGCTATATCAAAAAATTGAAAAAAAAGAAAAAACTTGCTCACAAACTTGATGGCAACTAGAGTCAACCTTTTTCTTTTCATTGGCAAAATGTCACCTAAAAGGAAAATCAAAAATTAAAAAAAATAAAAATGAAGTGACTTGTGATGGTTTGAATTGCCAAGACTAGTGGAAAATAATAGTGAAAATCGTCAGGTTTCTATAGTTGGTTTTCTTTATGTAGCCAAAACTATAGAAGGATGATTAAATAATTGTATTTCATATTTAGTTTATAGCCAGATTTGCTTAATTCTTTCTAGGGACAATCTTCACTTTTTCTATGGATGATTGCCACTTTGGCTACATCAAAAAATTCTTAAAAAAAACTCAGCCAGAGTGAATGATCACCCCACCAGCACACCATCCATTGGAAGTCTCTTACCACTCCATTGGTCAGTGGTTGGATGAAACATTTTGGTAGGCAGTGTTTTTTTCCCCCAATTTTGTGATAAAACTGAAGGGGTGGTGATTGTTCATAACATGATTTAGCCAAATTTGCAAATGAACAAAATATAACAGTAAAAACGGTTATGCATCCTTCTATATTGTTGGCTATCTGTTGGAACTTCTTATGGAATCTGACAATATTCTAAGAAATATGTAGGTACATATATCTTCAAAACTTGAAGATTAGAAAATCTAAAAAAGCAATTATTTATAATCATTATGAGAAAAATCAACCTGAAAAGAAAAACGCTGCTCATATTATGCTTTAAAGGATACGTCATTTAGGTAGGCAAGTAAGATAATAAGTACCTTCCTAAGTAGGTAAATGAATGTACATTGGTAGGCCTCATGGGTTGTTAGCAGGTAGTAGAAACATGAAGTCGGCTAACCACCATGGCTAACTGAAGGACTGGAACATAATGGAAAATGTTTCCTGTCCATCCACCATTCATCTCCTCATGGTCCAATTGTGGCTGTAGGGTCACTCTCTATTCTGGCCCTACCTCATGACTTGCATAGAAACCGAACCAACTTTTTTGACGCTGCGTCAGCTGTTGAATTCATTAAATTTCGTCCTTATCACTTCCTATTGCTGTTAGGTGGGGCATGCTCAGAGCAGCTCCACCCATGCTCAGTATGCGGTCCTACAACAATATTTTCTCACACCCAAGACTCAAGATCACTTTTTTCTAACCTCACTCATTAATCTGCGACTGCAAAAGATAGGACTCCAGAGACTCCTAATATAGAAACCCACATGGTCTGATCAAACAATCTAGTCTATCAACTCCAGGTGATGCGCTGTGAACTTTGCTATGGCTTTTGTCAGGGTCAGCATCCTGCGCAAAAATGCTGGGCCAATACCATTTTGCTAAGCCAAGCCGCCATCTTAGATCACAAAATAATAATAATTTCTAATTTATATATTTATATATTCATGTTGTCAATGTGGAAGTTGGCCTTAGGCTATGGCATAATAAGTGACCAAAATTTGGGCCTTGCACAGTCCATCATTGCCATAACCATTAACAAACTGCATGCATTCACAAGTTCTTCCTTATTCCTTTCTTGCAAGTCCTTCACAAATTAGTAACAACACGACTTTTAAAAACTCGACACAAGTATATGACAGGTGGACAATCAAATGTAACTGCCCCAACATGCAATTTAGAAATTTGTTGACCAAAATTTGGAAATGCCAAAACCTTAATATCAAATTATCATAAAGCTAGCATGACACAGTATTAAGAAAATCGACAATTGCCTTCATGTCCGTGTATATGAAACGTTGTTCACATGTTGAAACTTATACAAGATACCTAAAGCAGACATGAAGGTATTAAATTCTAATATCTAAATGTGAACTCAATTTCTTTTCCCATACAATTGATTATTTCAAAATTGAAACCAAAGTTGAATAATCACATAAAATGCACATGCTGAATTCAAATAAGCACATGCACTTAGCATATACTTCAACTTAAAATTTAGGAAAATGTGAAGGTGATACATATATTTCATGTTTCCCATCAATGGATGAATGGAATAATAGTGTTAATGAATGAATTTTATACATTAACTATAGATAAAATTACATAAACCATCGTAATATGAAGCTATGACCTTTGTTGTTGTAGGAACTATCATTAGAAGAAAAATGGGATTTTGTAACCAATTTTTGCGATTACTTTGTTCAAAGTGACTAATGTTTTAGTTATATACAACAAAAATTAATCACCTTGGACAAAAATAATTGCATTTGAACAAGTTCAAAAAACTCACTTTTCTTCTAGTGTATATGATGCAATTGATTAATGTCATTAATACAAAAAATAAAAAACAAAGAAATTTGTTAAATAGAAGTCAGTGCACTCGGTACAAAGCATGTACTATGGGTGATAATTTTTTAAACTTACACATGAAAATTATTTGATATTTGTGATTCTTTATGATTGATTATAAGATCTCCATATGTGTTTGAAGATTTATGCTAAGGTTCATAGATGTCATCCATGAACCATGATATGTGCATCTGCATTCCGATTCTTTTAGTTTGAACCATGATATATAACAAGATACATTCAATTTTAATATTTGTTGGGTGCATGACCATACTAAACTTATGTATATAATCATCCTTTTCCAAAATAACCATATGGTACTCAATGAACTTGTCCTTTACTTAGGATTGATTGGGATTTTTCTTTTTCACCTTCCAACATCTAAATTTTCTTAACATTTAGTTGTAGGCTATGTAATTCCAATTCAAGATGAAACTTGGTCCATGTAGCTTTTACAAGTATTTATATTTTTTCATCATATGAAGGTGTTTCACCATTTAAAATACCATCATTTACATCTAAAGTCTTATTGATATCAACAAACATTGATTTGTGCAATGCTTCCGATTCTGATGAGATGATGATTGCCATTTTTGTAAATACTTTATCGTAGGGTTAATTTGGTCGTTAAATAATCCTTAAGACAGGGAAATAAAATTTTGTGAAAATATAACTTGGTAAGGTGTTGAAAACCATCATAATTATCTCAAGCTACAATCTGAATCATATGACAATTTCATAGTAGATAATGAAAATTGTAAATTTGTCAATATGGAAGCTGACCCTCTAGGCTACAGTAATTCAAATCAAATGATCTTTTAAATGTTACAACTTACTACTATAAAAGACCCATTTAATCTGGGCTATCAAAACTCCTCACATGTGTAGAAATACTCTTACCTATAAGCAATAATGTGAACATTGACATTCAAGTCTTCACAAAAGTCTTCATTGTTTGACATTCAAATTCAAACCATGTCTTTGAGTATAATTATTCTCATTACAAACACACACTAAAGGTCTGTATCTTTAGGTCCATTATGGGATCTATCCTAAAACCTATAACTAAGTATATTAACACATTTGTTGTCAATCATAATTCAGAAATACCTTGTTGGCCAAATGACATTTCCACTTTCAACTCACTGCACCTTGGTTATAATGATACTACAAAGCCTCCATCTCCATTGAACTTCAAGCAAAATCAACCTTTAGGCCAAGTCTTATGTTCCCTTACAGGAAGGTCTACTGACCAATGTGACTCAATACCTTTCCAAGTTCACATAAACCAATGTTACAATCAACTTCAATTATTCAATACTCCAATTTGATCAAGACACATGCCAGATCTTCCAAAAAAGCCCACTACCTTCCCAATGCCACTTTTGAAGCGCTCATGATCTTTTGCATGACTACCATAGGGCCCATAGGTTTTGATATTGGACTTGAATGTAATGGAAGAAATAGTTGTCACTGGTCCTCCACAAACAACAGCAGGTGTTACACCATAATATCCCTCAATTTGTTGGAGGTATTCCAGGGGGTAATCAAATGTTATCTGCACAAGAGACAATGACATATAAATCAATTGACCAATTCAAAAATTATCAATGCTTCAACTAAACTTACATTGTGGTTCCATCAATATTCACAAACTTCAATAAGGGTGTTCACAA
>Ga0209611_10004139_pt1 | contig 24903 bp, 10 predicted proteins | sample S1TSphgellanicum_3_FD_187693 | JGI IMG/M metagenome (GOLD analysis project Ga0209611, IMG submission 187693) | Host-associated microbial communities from peat moss isolated from Minnesota, USA - S1T2_Fc - Sphagnum magellanicum MG (SPAdes) (version 2) | ecosystem: Host-associated > Plants > Peat...
AAAAAAATAGGGATCTTATGCATACTTCTTAAATAGGTGTAAGGACCTTGCCCCCCCCCCCCTCCCCTTATACCTTGTGATCTAAGTATAGTTAGGCTCACAATAACTTTTGCCTGTTGATATACAATGATGTAAAGCTTATGGATCTACATTTTCAGGGCCGGAATTGGCTATCCTGACTTGCTTGTGAGCACCCCATGAGCTGCTTCTTGATGTTGTTTGGAATGTGAAACTTGGCCCACCTCGTGATAACTTACTTTGAAGTGAGGTGGAAGAATCCATTTTATCTTTATCACTTTGTGTATCTTGACAAATTCCTGGCCTCTTGTTTGCTAACCCTCTTTGACAAAAGGGGTCATGAGTTGGTTCTTGGAAGTTCTGGTTCTGAATCTGCTACTTCCAAACTTCCCCTAGAAAAGGGGTTGTTGAGGTTATCCATTTTGTTGAGGCCAATTTTCCATGACTTTGTGAAAATCCGGGTTCTAGTTCACTTGAATTAAAGATGAGAAAAGAGGGAGATCCTTTATAAATGTAGTGAAATAGATACACACTATCAGAATACCTTTCCAGGTTTGGCAGAAATTATATTATTTTTAAAAATGTAAAATTCTAGAAAATTAAGGTCCCTTCTTGCTGGAATTATGATGCAAAAATTTCATAGGATTTAAGAAGTTGTTACAGGATAATTTTAGGGTTTTAGTGTGTATATTGTTGCATGTATTTCAAGTGGTTTCAGGTCATTATCCAATATTTTAAATTTAAATAAAATTTTGTCAAAATTTCAAAACTTTTTTTTTTGCCAAAGTTAATTTTTCAAAATAAAATAATTATTCAACAGCAAGATGCCAAACCTGAAAAGGTACTATCATAGTACCTATGAAAAGAAAGGCCAAATTTTTTTGAACCCATCAAAAGTCTGATACTCTCAACTCAGCTTGTCACATGATTGGTTTGAGGTCTTATAAAATATTTTACACCGAAAACAAGAAGTACATTAATAATCAAACTCAATTACAAGTTTGTAGGAAGGGGTATAACTGCAGGCCAAAAATGGTGAGGAACAATTTTAGGAATAAAATTTCAGGCAACCAAATGATACAGCTTAACATGCACACAGGAGGGCCCAATATGATGGTCACATGGTCTCATCCATACACTACACCAGAATATGATTTTTCTGCAAGCACTTGGCTCATGACACATGTGTGTGGTAAACCAAATATGTGGTTTCAGACATTCAAATGTAAACAAAAAAAACCATGCTACTTTCCCTATATTGACATTAGTCTTTACTGTAATTTGCCCTAATTCCAAAACAAGCAAGAAATTTGACCACCCAACATTTGCAGTGCAAGCAGAAGGCTTTGTTATTATTATGTTCACATTTTCCCAATAAACTTCCACGCATGAAAGTCTTGGTTGTTTTTCACGAATTTGTAGCTACTTGACACAATTTGTGAGCATTATTAAAAGTCTTGGGTACTTTACACAGCCTGAGATCAAAGCTTTTGATTGTATTGCAAACTACTTGACCTCCTTGATTGTCTCATGTTCTTTCAGCTCAATACCTTTTGTTTCATGAAGAGAGCACAAGGAATGATGCAACCAGAATGAGGTAGATTGGACTGTAAACCGCTATAATTGCTAAAACAAACAAAACACATCCTTAGCTGCTTGGGTGATTTGTACATACATCTCAGTTGCTAAATCACACAATTCCAAATCACTCAACTGTGGTCACAATGTGTGACAGATCAAAAGATCTGTCATGAGAATCAATAAATCTCTATTCTCATGATCAAGAAAGCCAGAACAAGGTTAAAACTTCTTCTTCAAGTCAAGCTCCAGAAAAGGACAGTTTGACAAAGACAAGAACAAGAAAACAAAAAATTACTCACTTGTACTATGAACAACAGTGACAGTCTCTCACTTGTTCAGGGACCATCAACAGCAACATGTATGAGGTGGGCAGAACAAAAACAAGGGAAAGAAAAAAGAGACTTGCTAATGCATACAGATTGAAAGCAGCTTCAAGAGCACTGACTAGCCAATTTAATGAATGCTCTAAGATCAAGTGTTATTGTACATGAGGTGGCACGTGATGGCCTGATTTGTGTGATGTAATGATTTTTTGGTGGTAGTAAAATCCCTATGATTATACAACTACTACTAAGTCTACTACTACTACTACTACTGTACAAGATCATCTGAGCTGAAATCAGTGCGATTCAGTACATCAACAAAAAAATCCTCAAGGCAGGTTTGCAACTGCTGTTTCAGATTGGCACCAGCTACTTTATGATCAGAAGAGGCAAACAGTGAGTGCAGCAATTGAAAAGAAACCCCAAAGTGGGTATTCTTTGTGATTTCATCAAACTGATTCTGATAAGCAGAATAGAAGCTATTGAATTCGAGCATGTAGTCGGTGCGCAAGAAGCCATCCTGAATCCAGCCTTTGGGATGCCGAGCTTTACAATACAAAATCACACCTGCTACTCTGACACTGAAAGGGAGATATCTCCCATCAGCAAGTACAAGTGCAGGAGTCGGAGAAGTTGGTTCATGTGGCGCAGCTGCTCGAGGCAAAGACAAACTAGTTGCTCTTCCTGGAGCTGATCCAATGTCATTCTGAGTTTCACCCAATTCCCATGACGCAGTCTTCTTCAACATGGCTGTCTCCATGCGTTTGGGTACCTCCCAAATCTTGCACAAGCACTTTAGTGTGAAGATCCCAGATTGTCCCAAAGTATACCGCCGGGGAAGCGTCATGAAAGGTGCAATTGCAATGTTGGTTCCCCGTCTGCCCAACCGGGATGCAATATCACAAATGATTTCAGCCGTTTGCTGGATGTTTGCGATTGTCTTGATCACCTCGGCGGAAGCCCATAGAGCTTTCGGATCCAAATGGGTTAGTTGCCTTGTGGTCTCATGTCGGATCATTCGCTCCTGCTCTCGAATCAGAAGTTGCGTATCCTCATCTTCCGAAAAAGCTTCTTGTGGATATGCCAAGCTGTTGTAGTCTTGTGATCTTCTGCTGCTGCTGAGAGTTTGATCTGGAGGGACAATGATGAATTGATCTTGCAATGCCCGCACATTGGGAAACATGAAACCCCTCTTGTCCAGAAAGTTTTTCTGCAAATTATGCTCAGCTACGGTGATGGGGTCGCCAGAATCAGAATATTCTGCCTGATGATGATCATAGGTGTCGGGCAGCAGCTGTGTATCAAGCACAATCTGGACCGGAAGCTCATAGTTTGCAAGCTGATCCTTGAGCCGGGCCCATTCCACATGGACAATTTCATGAGGAGAGTACAAGAGCCAGACGACATGAACTCGGTTGTTGTTCAGTTTCTGCATGGGTCGTCCATGGTCACGGTCTGTGAACCATCCTTTCCTCAACAGCACTTGCCATTTGGCCAGCCATGAGGAGAAAGTCCAGTTAGAATTCCTTTCTTTCAAAAAATTGCCAATCTGGTCCAGTACTTGTCTGCTGCTGCCATGACCTCCTGCATTCATATTGTCGCTGATACCTTGGCTCACATGAATACAAAGCGGAAGAGTCCGATGCCTCCACGCCTTGTTGATGTTCTGCACATTGCAGCGGACTGCTGCAGCATCATGATCATGATCTTCAGAAGCTGCTGGATTCCCTTGTTGCTCTTGGATGTCGTTGTGAAACTGATCCAGCATCGTACTATTGTTGCTGTTGCTGTTGTTGCAAAGACGTCCCATGAAATTTGTCTCTGAGCCTGAGCTTGTCGGACTTCCGATGAGAAGAACTCGGGTGACACTCTCAGAACGTCTATATTCCTCGACATCGGCAGCATCGAGAAATGCTTGGTACATGGTTTTCCTCTCACGCCACTGCAACAAGAGTAGGTACATCATGACCGCCGGCCCCGACATATTAGAGAAGAGTACTCTGCGATGAGATCAGAAGAGAGGAGATCATTGAAGACTAGAAGATCTCGGAAGCAGCATCGAGAAGAGTCGATGAGAGAAGCTCACAAGGAGCTAGCTCTTGGATGACTCCCTTGTGGGAAAATGATCCCGTGTGAGAACTTTCCCACATGACACACGGGGAGTTGTAGGAGGACGCCTCGTGAAGATCAGAGGAGATGCAGAGATGAAAAGAAACAATTGGAAGACATCTTGCATACCTCTCGGGCGGAATACGTAGGAGATCTCAGAGATTGAACCAGCTGCTCGCCTCCTGCACTCATCCATGAGAGCAACAACAACAAGTGATGTCAATGCTCGATCGGCGCAGATCCAGGAGCTTGAGAATGCACATGATCTACATCATCATGGCGGTACGTTGCAACGAACTCATGCAGAAACATACATGCATGCAAGAGGATCGAGAACGATAACATACCGATCAGGAGACTGGCTTTGATATGACGGAGCTCGCCGCAGATTTGTGAGAAAGATGGTCGCTTACTAGGATCAGCATCCCAGCTTCTCTCGATCAGGGACGCAAGATACGGCGGCACGGAAGCAGGTAAGTGTGGTCTGACGCCGGCATACTTGATCCTCTCGCTTAGATCAGCGAGCTTCTCGTCCCTGAATGGGATGTCGCCCGTGAGAATTTCGGAGCATGTGACCGCGTAGCTGTACACATCCGCCTTCATGGGGTAGCGTCTGTGCGGTGGACCTGTAGCTCCCGACATCTGATCCAAGAAATCGGAGTTGCGCATTTCGAAAAGCTCCGGTGCTCTCCATCTGGTTGTACCTACCATGCTTTGCAAGGAGAAGGTGGCGCTCGTGTCTTTGGTCTTCGCGAGACCGAAGTCCGCGACTTTGGCTCGCACGTAACCTGCTTCAGCCATTTCCAAGCACTCTACAGGATTGACAAGAATATTGGAGGATTTGAGATCTCGATGGGTGATGCGTCTATGGTGTAGATACTCCATCCCTTCGGCTATTTGCAGCATGATGTCTAGTGCGACCGCGAGCTCGAATGGCGCTTGATCGCTGTAGGAGATCGTCCTTTTCACCATGCAAGCGCGAAGATCTTCCGACATGAGCTCCATGACTAGTGAACACCCATGTCGCTTGTCGATAGAAATCCCAAACAGTCGCACGATGTGTGGGTGCGACAATCCTGCAAGGATTGCCGCTTCGTGCTTGAAGCTCTCGTTCTCGAATCCTTGAAAAGTCTTCTTCGCGAATTTTTGGCCTAACCATCGCACCTCAAACACATCTCCAAAGCTTCCGCCTCCGATCTTCTTCACGAACGTGAGATCTCTCGGTTCTATGTTGGGTAAGAAGGCCGCCGCGACTTTCTTCGACGCGTTGCTGTTGTTGTCGAAGGACGTCGGCTTCAGCTTCAACATGTTTGCGACTATCTTTACCTCTTGTTGATCATGATCCTCCTCGGCAGCATCTGATCCTAGTACAGCTTTTTTGCCATGAGTACTACTAGTCTTCTGCGCTGCCCGCTCGGCTTGTAGCCTTTTTGCCAAGCTGCCATGATCCTCCAGAGCAGCCGGCTTCAACATAGAGCGGATGGTTTCCATCTTAGATACGCATTCTTGGGCGCTGAAGCCTTCAATCTTCTGATCAGCAACACTATGGTGGCGCTGACGATTATGATGATGATGATGATTATCTGCGTTAGTTGCCAATCTCTGGTCTGCGACGACGGCGGCGATTACGCCAGCACACCACTCCAGTTGGAAGAAAGGATCAACAAAAGCTTCAGTGTTGTTGATCAGCTTCACTGCGGCATTGAGCCAGTCCTGGATGCAGCAACCGCTTATGATTATCGCTGCTTCTGTGACCACACGGTAAAGCTCTTGGAGGGCTTCTCGGCACTGCTGTTTGCAGAAGACAGCCTGCTTCCGAGGAGGTAGAGAATCAATCTCCGCGCGTACATTCGCCAAGGTTTCCGAAAGCTTGTCCGTTAGCAACCCACACTGAATCTTGTTGAGTTGCACCAATTGATTGTTCTTCAGCAGTAGCAGTTTTTGCACCACATCCCACGAGAGCTGGAAGTAATCATCCGCCATATTTTCGTGCCACCACGTCCTCCTCCTCCTCCTCCTCCTCAGAAGCTTGTAGCTGCTCTAGGCCAGCGGACGAATTTCTCAAGCACGAAGAATAAATCTCCGGCCAGACTAGAAGCTCCTGTCAACGAGAATAGTTGAAGAAAGCTTTAATATTTCACTGTCTGATTTCCCCCTCCTGCTGCAACCTCTGCATCTCCCTGAGCTTGTTCTCCAAACTATTTTGACTCACTCTTTGAAAACCCCATGGTTCTCTTGCAAATTCCTACTCCCTAGTAGCTTCCGCTTCGCGAGGATAGTCCGTGTCGGCCACACCCAACTGCAGCTAGAGAGAGACCTCGTTGACGTCGGTGGACAGACACCTCGTTACCGTCGCTAAGGAGACCCCGCGTTCACGTCCGTGGGGAGAGACCTAATTCGCTGATGTCGCTAGAGAGACACCTCGTTAATGTCGGTAGAGAGAGAGAGAGAGAGAGACCTTATTGATGTCGCTGGAGAGACACCTCGTTAACGTCGCTGGAGAGAGACCTCGTTGATGTCGTTGGAGAGAGACCTTGTTGATGTCACTAGAGAGAGACCTCGTTGACGTCGCTAGTCCTCCACCGAAATTCTCTTCATTAAAACCGACGGACGTCGGACGAATTCTTCAAACTACCAACACCGTCCGGTTGTCGCACTACTGTAAAGTTTCATACACTTTCTGAAGACAAGCTACCCGACTGCAAAAGGGCAGTCTAAAAAGTCTTTCTTTAGAGTCTCTCTGTCTGTGTGCCCGTTGTAGAAAGTCTGGGGGTGTCTAAAGTCTGCTGCACAGCAGCAGCACTCCAAAAACTAGGGGGAAAAAAACCCACACCCGCACACACTCACCGCAGTTGACAAATAAAAATTACATCAAATTCCCAGATGATGACAAAGACATGATCGGTTTTACAGACAAAGCGTATAACAGCATCTTTGAAATTAGTCGATCAATAATAAATACATGCTCGACCATATAAAATCCTCTCGATGAGTGAAACCCTAAACAACAACAACAGCAACAATGACACGTTTTTTCTGATGATGACGGACTTGAACATTGTTCGAGGTTTTGTCTTCATGGACATGGTAACTGCAGAGTGAGCAAGGAAATTGCGAGTTCCAGGAAGAGGCAGCAACATCATGCGTAGGAAGGAGCAAGTGGTGGGTTTTGTGAATGTTTTGTGGGACCTGCAAACCCATGTATATAAGTAATCCTTGTGTCACGTCACATGATTCCAGGCCCAAAATAATATTATATTCTACACTATTTGTTGCCTTCTCTTTTTGTTGTTATGAATCGCGGTGGGGTAATATGTACTTTGGGGATTTGATTCTTGTCTTTTTTCTTAGCACATTCCAATTAGTATGTGGCTGTTATGCCTTCCTCAATTGAGGTATTGGAGAGGGGAAGGGGAGGTGAGACCTATTGCCATAATGAGATGCTTGTCCCCAACCTATGGTTGTACTATCTTGGCAGCTTTGGATCTAATTATATTATGAGTAGAAATGTTGAAACTTAGTAATTATTAGTCGAAATGTCAAAATTTGGGATTTTTTTTAATTTTTTTTTGCAAAGAACGAAAATTTGTGAAAGAAAATGAAGGATCTCTTTGGAATATTCATGGATATTTTTATTTTCGACATGAAATCTTTAAAATTAAGTAATTAAATACATGAGAGGAGACAATATTGCATGAGCAAAAGAAATCTTGTCTCAAGCTAAAGATATCCCTAGTGTTGGCACCAATGGGTGGGGTGGGGTGGGGGGGGGGAGGGGAATGCAATCATGCCTCGTGTGAACCAGCACCAACTTTGGCACTATAATAAAAACCAGTATTGTTTGATCCTTGATTTCAAAAGGAACCTTTAGTTGGTTTTAATTCTTTTTAAATTTATTTTGGTTATCGATAGAACCTCCAGTCCAGTTTTAAGATCCTTCTTTTGGATTTCTAGAACCTCTGATTCCAGTCATTTTCACATCGAATTTGGAGTTGGAATGATGCAACCTTGTAAAACTTTATTAATATACACACGTACATTCATTCGGAAAATGTACACAGTTATAAATAAGAAAAGAAAAGGGAGATTTGCAGGACATCAAGTTAGCTCAAACTACAGGTCAAAACCTATTCATGTCAAAAATCGACCAATTGTAGTAGGTCGGTTGTCTTTTTTCATATAAAAAATTCATCACTTGCAATAAGTTGGCCATGGAGATGAGAGATGTGTCCTAATAAAGGGGTGAAAGTCAAAAAATAGTTAAACCTACGACTATCGCCCAACTTAAGATGCAGGATGCTTGCAACCTTTGCAATGTGATTGAAATTTTTTGTCAAAGAAAATAATCAATACAAAAAGGTGAGAGCCTTTTGATCTTTTCAAACTCCAAATGGCATTGGCACAATTGTGTAAAAATACATTTGCTTGCTTTTGTAGACATTCAAATGTCAATTGTGATTTGCTCTATTCTTTGCCATTCTTTGCCTTGAGCCACATTCAAAGCATGCAAGATCAAGGTTTTAAGACAAGGTTCACCTTTATGTTCATTATACACAATTAAATACATATATGTTTTTGACATATTAATAATAATTTGTTCGACTACGCACACAATTCAAAATCATGAAATCCCTTTTTCTAACAACTCCCCCCACCCCAAAAGTTTGATGGGGGTGTTTGACATCTCCCAATTGAACCTATCTTTCTTGAGCACCTACGAAGAAGTACCGAGGCTAACCTCCATTTCCAAGAGGTAGAGAGCACTTTCTCATAAGGTGTGCCAAGGACATTGACCCAACTTGATACTAAATGATTCCTTTCTTGATTAAAACACAAAAACAAAAAAGATTCAGTGGGTAAATATTTTCAATTGGGTGTTTCTTTTTTCAGAATGGAAAAAATTTGAGTGTATTCCAAGGTTTGACATGTTTGGGAAAAAAAAAAAAAAAAAAGATTTAATTTTTTAAAAACAATTTTCCAAATTCTACATCATAAGAAAGATGAGATTGGCATTGAGCTTGACATTAAAAAATTTATATTCATTAATTAATAATATGTACATATGACTTTCAAGTTTTCTGGGGGGAGTGCAAAATTGGGTATCTCTCCTCTCCATGTTTTGCCTAATCTTGTGACCTCGGAGACATGCCTTGGGTCTATATCCTACCTCATGACCCAAACTTGAACTGTGCCAAGCTAGGTTGACTAGACCTGGCTGTAGAATGGGCTTGAGGGTCTTAAGGCCCTTTGTTTAGGGTCTGTGTCTTTATGTCTATATAGGGTCTAGTCAAGGTCTAGAATGCAATAAACATCTAAGACCCTAAACCCTAAACCCTAAGACCTTGTAGCACTATGAACTTCCTTCAGGCCATGAGAAGCTTCACCCTCTAGCCCCCATTTGTAGGTGGTGACTAACACTTTTATAGTTATAGAAATTTTATTTAGACTATTAGGTGATGGAGTAGCATTCAAGAGACTTAATTTGTTTCATCAGCCTTTTGTCCCATAGCCTTAGCTCAACTATATTTGTGCAAATTATAAAAGTAACCAAAGGAAAAAAAAAATTCTATTTTTAATTTGGGAAGTGCCAAAAATTTTGTCTTTAAAAAAAAAAATTAGCGATGGACCAAACAAAGAGGCTCATTGCAAAAGAAAAAAACTTTGTAAGCACTCGGCCCCTTTAACTAATTAATATGAGTCACACTATACACACTATATCCCCCATAATATTGTGCTTGGGAATATGTTGGAAAACACTTTGGGAAGTTTTTAAAAAAAACTTGATGGGAAAACTTTGGCAACACCAAAATCCAAAAAGATTAAAACCATTTAAGAAATTGACTTTGGAATCAGCCCTCGGTGAAACCAAGAATCACATGTCTTTATAAAGGTTGGACCCCTTGGACATGGAACTCTTTGTGACTTACAAGAGTTCAACTCACGGTAACAATAGCTTAAACAAAATATGTAACATAAAACCCCAATGTGGGGACCCAGGGGCATTCGCAAACTAAGGAGCATATGGTGGGGTGGGTGGTGTGGTAGTCAAGTGTAGCCCGCTATTTTGGGAATGTCCCCACATCCCCACCCTTGGACCTCACACAAGATAAAGCCCAAGGCGAAGCTTATCAGAAGCCTAAACATATATGTAATTCACTAGGGGGTAGAAGTACAAAGGATCTTACATTTACTTGTAGGCATAAGGTCCCTTCCCCTCTTAAATAATAGGTCTAAGATCCCTTCTCTTTTCTACAAGGGATATTTGTACATATAGAGCCCTATATAGATACATGTACTATCATGACATGGATGATATTTCAGCATTAGGAGAAGTTTCCCAGCATATATCGTCCATGTCATGATAGTACATTTAATCTCAAAATTGCCAAGAACATTCAAATCCCTCTTTTTTATACACGAGCTTTGCTTGGTTTGTTGATAATATCGGCCTTTTTTTTAATGGCGAAATTTCGCTCAAAAAAGAAAATTAAAATTTTGAGCACCAACTGATTTTGGAGGTTTTTAATCATCATAAGTGTGGGGAGATTTTTAATAAAAGTCAACAGATTTCTATATTTGTTTTAAAGTGTGTAGCCAAAAAGATATTAGGATGACTTAAGTTATGTGCTTCATATCTTGGTTTATACAGCCATATTTGGCTTGGCTAAATCTTCCTAAGGATGATCGCCGCTATGGCTACAAACAAAAATTCCTAAAAGAATTACTTTGTCCAACACAACATTCCAATCTTATCCCCTTGATGTTCTCAACATTCTCCATTTACATCATCCCATTCTCAATACATCCCAACGCATTTCCCATTGATGTGTGGATTCAATGTTGTCCTCAAAAGCTTTTGAAAGATGGACATAATAAACGACAGTTTGTTCCCATCAATGATGCCCAATTCTCCATCACATTTACAAGCTTATTTTGAAGAGTTCACAAAGTCCTCTCTATCATGCCATTATTTATATGATCCTGGGTCCTGACCACCAATGTATGGAACACCATTTGCTTGGGTGTTTTGCCAAGTTCACTTTACCAGCTTCCCAAGTCCACTTTGCCAAATTGTGAAGTCCATGTTTCAATTTCCCCATTTGGCAATTTTTGCCTAATTGACTTTCACTCTTTGTAAACTCCATTTTGTCAAATTGAGGAGTCCATATTGCCCAATTCTCAAGGGAAGACGTAAAATAAGCAAAGGGTCCCTTATTGCAGGCAGTACAAAAGTATTATACGCATCTGTTTTTCCTTGTCTGCCCTGGGCCCAATCCATCTTTTTTTGATGATGGCCAGACACATTTTGGTGCTGCCCTTTAATTATATACCTAGTGTATAATTAAAGGGCAGGACCAAAATGTCATTGGGCATTGCCAGACACTTCTTGGACAGGCAAATAGGCAGCCATGGAAAAAAGAAGCAGGCAATACTTTTGTACTAGACTCTAGGTACCATAAGAAGTCTTGGCTTATTTTATGGTTTCCATTCTCAAGTTATTGTTGCCAGGTTCACATTCCCAAGTTTTTTACTTGATGGGTCTATGAAGCTTGAGAGGAGCCTTCACAAATTCAAACTACTCCCTAAAATTTTTTTTGAACATGTTGAATGGAAATTGAAAGGTTTTGACTTCAAATTTCATGTTTTTTTAAAATTCTATTTTGTGAGTGATTTGGTTTTGAAGCTATCCTAATGGGATGCAAGTCCATCCATGAAAATTCATGAAATTTAAGTATATAATAAACCTCATCCAAGAAATATAATTTATAATTGTATTTATGCATGTTGTGCAATTTATTCACAATTTTTATTTTTGCCTACTAGTCATCCAAATTCTATGGATAAACATTCATAAAATATTGTTTGTGCATTTCTAATGGGGATTTTTCAATTGGGGTGTTTTATGGACAAAACTTCATGTATGGAAAGCTAAGCTTTCATCCAAAGTTTATCCATGAAATTAGGATTGCTAAAAGGGACATGTTAAGGACATCTATAGCCATCATCACTACTACAATTCCTGGTATTTTTTACTAGGGAATCCAATAGAAAAATATCGCATTTGGACATGCATTAAAAAGACCATCCTATTAATTTGCACAATTGAATTTGGACCTATCTTGCTTGACTAAGTGGCCTTTTTTACTAATAAAATGTTAGACTATTTGACTAGTCATTTTGATTAGTGGATAATGGACCATTTGATTCATCAAATTTTTACCCTTTTTTTTATAGATTATTATCAAAAATAATATTTTTGTGTAGTTGGGTAAGTTAGTAGTTAAAATATATAGGTTTAAGGAGGTTGTAAAAAAGCAAATATGTAATTAGCTTAGCCTACGTAACCTAACTTAGTTTACCTAACCTAACCTAGCCTACCTATTGTAACCTTTTAAGCATGTATATAGGTTGCATGTATTAAGAATTGAACCTTTCACCTCCCCAATGATAATCCAATTCATCAATGGACTACATTTTCCAAAGTTGATAAGGCTTGTCAGGTTTTTTATTTTAGTTGTTTATTTCATACCATTAGTTATGAAGGTATAAAAAAATTAGGTAATGAACAGGTAGGTTGCATGATGGTTGATAAGTAGAAAGGGTATGTAAGTAGGTAGCTTATAATCCATAGGAGGTAGGTAGCTAAGTAGGTAGGTAGTAATAAATAAAAACTAAAAAGTAGTTAAGTAAATTGATAAGTAAATGAGTAGGTAAGTAAGTAGGAGGTAAATAGGTAAGTAGGTCATAAGAAGTAAGTAGATAGGTAGGTTTGTAGAATGGTAGTAGGAGATAGGTACGTAGATAAATAAGTTGGTATGTAGGTAGGCCTAACCTATTACCTAACTTAGTTTGTAATTATTTTTGCATATTAGGTAGCATAGGATGTCCCATTTGACTAAAACACCATTATTTATTTTGATTAAAGATGTCATTTTGTTTTGTTCAACTTGAAATTGTCAAATCATATAGCCATTTATTACATAATGGATAATAAATTTATCATTTCAAAAGAAAAAAAATGAAGGCACCCTTTCAAAGCCAATAATCATTCAATTATAGCCTTTCAATGTGATCAAAATAATGAAGGAAGCAATTTGATAGACTTATGAATATAAAAACATTGAAATATGTGAATGATATGGAAGTTAAAAATTGTATGAATCAACTTAACAAAACACTAGCTTGAATTAGGGTGCCATATGGTTAAATGCAATTCTAATATCTATATCATAGTACCTACAATTTATGTTTGGCAAAAAAAGAATTCACAAAAATTCTAGTAAAAAATTGAAAATCTTATTGATATTTGCCAAAATTGTTGAAAATTGAACTCCCACTGGGTTATTATTATAAATACACAACACAAGGTGTACTTTGTATACTTATTCTTCATTTGTTGAAATTATGTAAAATTAAATTTGAGATTGCCAAACCTTGTTTTCTAAAAAATGTATATAGTTGGCTAGAAATGCTAAAAATCAATCATAGGTATGATATTCATCAAATTCAATTTGATGAAAACATTATTCATTATTCAATCTACCAAATTGAAATTGAATGATGCTTTCAACTAAATCTGGGTTAAATAGTAAACTTAAAAAATTTACATAGGTTATTGAACTTTGGGTGAATGGATTAAATATTTTCTTTTATTTCCTCACTTTTTTTATTTGATTTGGTGGACAAGCTCTATATGTGTGAACCATTCCATGAATAAAGTATGGGTAAGGGAAGCTATGGTATTAAAAGCTCTTGTCTTAATTTACCCAAAAGATTCACAAGGTTATGAGAAAATTAATGTCCAATATGGATAAATGCCTCATTACACCATAATTGATTCTTAAGGTCTATTGGTTTTTATACCTATTTAGGAAAAAGACTTCAATGCAACTATGTGAAATGAGGGATGAAATTTTGGCTCAAAAATCAAGAATGAATCTTTTAGTGACACTTCGAAATAGATACTTCTTTAGGTTATTGCTTTGAAGTTGGTTGGAAGTACCATATTTTGTTTACATGTAAAAAAATTAGTTATTTGTAAATTGACATTTGGCTTAAGGTTTTATATGGAAGATTATTCAATGATAATCATTGGGTTTATTATATTTAATTGCATTACCTACACAAATAAGACTCGACATTCATGTAATATATGGGATAAAATTATGGCTAGAGCTTGGAACCAATCTTCATGTGATAGTTGAAGATAGGTATATGGTAATGGACATACCAAAACATATGTAAAAAATAAATATACATAATATTTGAAAAAAAATTGATTTTTTTTATAACTTGCAAGAAACATGTATGTGATTACTTGTAAAAGTTTAGAAGTCATATGGGACTATGAGTTGTTTATAAGTTCTTAGACTTATGAATTTTCATGTTTGTCAACTCCAAATCAAAGATGCAATCATCCATGCTTGTTTTGAAATTTTTCTTGATCACAATATATTTGATTACTTTTGAATTCCTTGATTGATTTTTTGTCCAAATTGTACCCTTGAAATTTATTTTCACAAGTTTTTCTTTGAAGTTCTAGGTGTGATTGTTTGCACATTGATGTTTGATTTATGTTAAGATTTTAAAATAAAAACCACATACAATGTTTTAAGAAACTTATCTATTTAGCACTTAGGGTCCGTTCTTTTTATGTCTTGAAAATTATTTAAGGGGTCTATTTGTGGACTTGTATTAACAAGTTATATTAGGATTAATTTGTTCATATTATCCTCCTTATTTCCACATTTAAAATTGGTTTTTCTTCTTGAACACCCATACAAATGAATCGTTGCATCCACGACTACACAAACATGACTTTCATACCCTTTACATTTTGACCATAATGAATGTGAAATCAACCATACCTATTTAAAATGATTATTACATGTGTTTCAATAAATAAAAAACAGGCTTGTCTAATTTGACTAATTTCAAATGACATCATAATCAAATCAAGCATGCCAAACTATACATAGAATATCTAACAAATATATGGACTATATAGGAGACTAAAAATTGTCATAAATGTTTTGACATGAAAATATATTATAAATTTCATGTTCTCATTTCTTTTTAAAGTCTCATAAAAGAAAAATAGAAGAAAGTTATTATAATATAAACAAATGATAGGTGAAAAAATGGAAAATGGAACTAAAATGTTATATTTTTAATATAAAAATAGAAGATAACTAATGTACATGTGAAACTTCATAAAATGTAACGAATTTTAAATTGAAAGTTAAAACTAATAAATGTTGAATTAAATTTATAAATCAAAGAGATGTGAATTTTAATTATATAATTTCAAGAACTTTGAAATTCATTTCATTATGAAAAATTTTAAGATAAATTTTAATACAATTATTATTCTTTTTTTCTACCTAACTCAAAGATATAATTTTTTATTTAAAAAATTTCAATAATAAATAATTTTATATAATTCAAATTTTATTGAATTAATCTGAATTAAATTAATTTAAATTAATATAATACATTTTACATTTTGAAATTAAAGGCATTATAAATTTCAATGTAATTATGAAACTCAATTATGAATTAAATCAAATAACGATATTAATTATTGATAATTCACATGTGTAATTTATTTTATGACGAAAGTATTTAACTATTTAATAAGCTTATAATGTGAAATAGTTTTAACAATGTGTATTGACATATTTTGTAATGATAATTTTTGTCACTTCATGCAGTGGACATGGGTGATGTAAAGACCTTGGGTTTTGGCCAAAAAGGTGAAGTTTCAAATTTCATTTTGAACATGTTATGAACATGACATCATCATGATAATCTATCACAATGAATTTTGATAGAACCTAGTCTAGTGCGATAGTTTATTTATTGGTTGGAACCCAATTTTGTGTGAATGGCATTTCAACTATTTTGTGAATCGGATGATTTATTTTTAAGGTATGATTTTGGAGTCTCATCTATCATGTTATGAGATGTAAGAACACACCAAAAAAAAGGGAAGCGATTTGTTTGACACCAGATTTTGGTTTGTATTAATGTGTTTGTGTTTTGAACTTGTATTTAGATGGTTTGCAAGTATGTTTTGTGACACGATGTGTGTGGCTTGGTTAATTTTGATAATGTATTTTAACATCAATCTAGTAGCGCACAACAAGGCCTAGACCAAGGTTACCAACTTACCCTAGATAGTAGGCTAAGCAAGGCTTGCCTACCTATTATACTAATAGGCTAGTCTATCCTAACTTAAATACTTACTTTACCTACCTACCTACTTTACTCACCTACCTAAGTATATCAACCTTTAGGGCTTAATTTATGTATTATGAAACACTAACCTATTTACCAACTTGTTTATTATTTTAATCCTTGATTTAATACTCCTATACCTTAAGATATACCCTTGAATATATCCCTAATATACTTGTAGGGGATTTAAGTTCACATCATCGTTGTTATCATTAATTGATTACTCTTGGAACTAATGAAATATAAAAGATTATTCTAATGAGATCAACTTTAGCTTGCCCTAAAGTTCAATTGCCATAAAATATCCTTTTCCCTAACTACTCAAATGTGTATATAACGATTACTAGTCAACAAGATGTTTTAGTAATTTAGTCTATCGTTAGTGTAGCCTATGTTGTAGGCCCAAGTGCGAAGTAATGACCCAATCAATTTTTCCTTTCAAAATCATTTTTTGTAATTTAATTAAATTTTTAATGACAAAAATTACTCAAAATTCAATATCTCTTGCATCAAAGGTCAAAAAATTTGTGAATTACCTTCATTTAATCCTACTCATTTAGGGCTTCCCAACAATAACAAGAGCCCACTAAAATTCCCCTATAATTTTTAGTTTTGATTTAAATGAAATTTTTAGTGAAAAAATGACTCAACATTTAATAACTTCTCCACCATAGATTGAAACTTTATGAAACCAACTTGGTGCTACCTCTAGTCATCCAAGGGTTTCCAAAAGCACCAAGAACATGACAAAAGCACAACAAGAGGTGTCATGGTTTGGGAGATCTCAATGTGACAAACAAAACAAACAAAAGTCTACCTTCCTTTATAGATAGATTACTTTGGGGGATTTTTTGGGGCACTTGATTGGCCATTCTTACTTTGTTGGCCTTGCCTTGATAGGCAAGGATATTGTGTTTAGATTCATTATAGAGTATAGTAGCTTAATGGATTTTGGGCCCTAGGTAATAATAATAGGTCTATTTCGATATGAGGATTTTTGAAAGATGATATTTTGTTGATTTGTGTTGAAACTTGAGATTAGTTATAATAGAGTTATGATATCTTGAAGGATTTTGGTTTCTTTCAGAGGATTTTTTTTGGAAGATTATATTTTTGCATGGTGAAATATTTGAATTTTCATAATTCTTTTTTTGCCTTCTTAAGATACTTTTTAATCTAAATGGCAAGGCCATCATCGCATGGTGTGTGTTCACCATGGTTCTTTTCTCGAAGTTTGCGTGGAATATTTGTCCTTTTGTCGGAATCCTCTCTCACTTCCTCTGAGTGCTTTCCAACACACCTGGTCCAACTTGTTGTTTTACCTTTAGTTGTCTTTGGGATCACTGAAGCACAATTCAAATTTTATGGATGTGCTCTTCTTCATATTTGCATTGGGTTTTCAAGAGTCCTTGTTGAAATTGTTGCCAACCCCATAATTTGTCATTTCCAATTGAGTATAAATCTCTTGTTGTTCAATGTTATTATTACAAGCTCCTATTTCCAAGAGTCTTGGTAGCACAAGAGACAACTACTAAGTAACCAGAAACTTAAGCAGCACGTTAAATACCCCCCTTAACAAGCTTTGTTGGAGGCATCAGCGCAACATCATATGCACGCAGCTGCCACCATATATGGAGCTTTATGCTTCTTATTGGAGTGGATGTTAAAATGTCATTTGTGACTGACTCAATTGTCGTTTCCTTCATCAAGTGCTTTAAAGCCTGGTGTTGCGGAGTTGCAGCTGGAAGAGGAGATGCATCCCTCCCATGATGGTGATGATGATGATGATATTCCAAAGGTGGAAATGGGCTCTTGGATTTTGCAAGTTTTTTTTTTTTGGATTGTCCATAGCGTATTTGGTGCAAATATTTCTCTAAAAGTTTGTTCAAATTTTAGGTACTGAAAACCTCCCCAAAAAAGCATTTGATTTTAGCACTTTGTGAATCTTTGATTTCGCTTTTTGGGTACATAACCAGCAGAAAAAACAAGGCTGCTTCTTGCAGTCCTAAGGTTTAATGCTGCAGATTCAAAGTTTAATTTTTCCAAAGTTCAAACATCCCATCCAATTTCTCAAATTTTGAACAATTCCATTTCAATCCTCACTAGCCTAAACAAATTAATATTCGGCAAAATGTGTTCCTATTTTGTACTCAGCCTTTGTCTTTATATATAGTCTATTGGAATGTATTCATGGATTTCTAGAATCATTTTGTTTGCTTTATATTTTTTATATTGTTGAAAAATGTTTAAAAATCTTCTTTGCTTTTTGGAATGCCCAGAGTGGGTCCTGATTTCCAGAAATGCCCTCGTCCTCAGGCCTTACCTTGCTCCAGCTGCTTCCTTTTCCGAGAGCCTTGATCCGAAATCCATGGGAATACCATACCGTATTCGATGGTCATATTTCAGTTTTGCAGGCATAAGTGCCCTATGATTATAGTGGGGGTATTAGCCCAGGCCAAAAATGGTGACAAACAGTTTTGAAAATAGAAATTTCATGCAGCCAATGTGAAATGAGCCTTCACAAGCCATTCACATATGAGCCCTTTTTATGTCCTTTTGAGGGTGGGGTAGGGTAAGGGGGAGTTTTTTTTCGGTTTTTTCCCCTTGTTCCCAATGTGTTCCCATCAAGTTCCCTTTAGGTTCCCTAGGTTCTCATGTTGTTCCTTAAAGCGTTCTCAGTAGCACATTATTTTTAAACCATATGGTTTGCCCAAAGTTCAACTGTTATGTATATAAACTGAAGGGTAAGCTGCTAAGGAGTCCGATTGGGGTCCAAAGAGGTGCTTCCAATCGGGAGTGATCAATGATCAAGAAAATTTGCTGATTGGCCAATGAATATGGGTCTTTCAAAAAATAAAATAAAAAATTATGAACACACCCATGATCTAATTAACATGAATAAGTATCCCCCACTATCTATTTGTGCCCGTGCAATTACCCCAGGCCAAAAATGGTGACAAATGCTTTTGGAAAGAGAAATTTTATGCAGCCAATGGGAAGGCTCAGAATGCGCTCATGAATGGTCCAGTTTTTTTCTTTTTACAGGGGTGGGGGGGGGGGAGAGCGATTTTTTTGTTTTTTTCCCCCTTGTCAAAAGGGTAACACAACCAATGACAAAAAAAATTTGGAAGGTTAGACCAAAGCCTAATGGACATTTTTAGGTAATCTTGAACCCAAAATTTTCAAGGATAGCCAAAAGTGTGTGTATATATTAATGTAAATTCGACCCACCTCAACAAATAGAATAAGTCCTAAATGTTCAATCTTTTCCTTTGCAGAATATTATTTTTTGACATAAAAATTTCAAACTTTTTTCAAAATAATATAAGTAGTGTCAAAGCTGCCAATGTACTATGGTATATATTTTTATGTAAATTCGACCAAATTTGTTGAAGGATATCAACAAGTCACATTTGTATTTTTATGTAGTCTTGGTCATTACACAATAACGAGACATATTTCAGATTTTGGCTTGTTCTGGATATTCTGCTAGCTCTAAATTTTGGGAAAAAATTCTATAATTGGAATCGAGAATTGGACGTGAGCTAGAACAAGACTTAGGCATGTAGTTATTACTTTTGCAACATCTCTCAAGCATGCAATTTAAACTAGGATTTTTTTTGGTAAGAAAAAACCATTAACTAGGTCTTGAAATCTGAAGAATTGGGTTTCGAACTGGACCAAAGGCTCTATCAAAAAAAATAATAATAATCTTTCAAAATTAACAAAAAAAAATTCAAACCAGGGACCCAAGGTTCTCTTGAAAACTGAGAACAGGCCAGAAGAGAGGTGCAAAGTGTAGAAGCAAAAGTGAAAGAAAATGGAACCAATGTGAGCTTTGAACATGTTAAAAATAATGGCACCAAGTACAAGTTGCAATGTTGCAGCAACAAAAAAAGTCCTTCCAGACTCCTAACTTTAATAATATAATATAATATACTAGATATAATAATATAATATAATAAATATAAGTGATATTTCTATGAATATTCAAAAGAAATTTAAGCAAGGAAGACATTACACACATGAAAGCCTGCAAATTTGGAGGTAATTTCCATTGAACATGGGTGATGGTGTTTTGCCTCAAATGATTATGCTAGCAAGCTGTCTGTCTTCTCTGACTCATAGTGAGCCAGAATCCAGCAGCACCCAAGAAACCCAAGAAACTGAAGGATGAGAAAATTCTTGATTGAAACAGCCTCTTTTTGTGCTTCTAAGGTTCCTATTTTCTCAAAAGGAGAGAGTGTGCTTTTACTTTTGGGCTAATCTCGCCCCCTTACCTCACACCCTTCTAGCTTGTAACCTAGTTTCACTTGTGTATGGGGGGCTGCCTGTCAATAGGACTTTGTTGAGGGTTGAGATTCCAGGAAAGCAAAATGACAAACTTGGGTCTCTGGAGAAAAGACAGCTCTTTCAAAGGTAGCAATTTCACAGAGTGTGTGTGGGAAGTCAGTGAGCAGGAGAGTAACAGAAAGTGTGCAGTGAATTGCATAGTGGGTGTTTCAATGAACTCTTGAACAAGCTTTGTCATAATAGAACATAGCTTGGTTGGAAGCTTGAAGGATTTTATCACTCTAGTTTTGTTCACTAGGGGGAGTTTTTATGTTTTCTTCACATCAGTCATTGTTTGATATTTGCTTCTTTTACCACTGTGAGCCTTTTCAACATGATGTGATCATGTCGTATAGACTTGGAGGTTTGGAGCGTGAGACTTGCGTTGATTCCATGAGAGTGAGACTTGTGTTGATTCCATGACGTCCAAGTTCATAGTTTGATATATGGTGTTGTAGAGATAACACTTGTTTGTTGTTACTTAAATATTGTCCCTTTCTCTAATGTTTTGAGGTGTCTGTACAAGTTGATCTTTTAGGCAGTTTCATTGATTTTTTTTCCTCCCTTTGCACTCAACTAGTATGGTGATTGTGTTCAAGAGCAAATCATGAGACTATTTGTGTACCACCATGTGTATACAACTATTTGTGCACAAGCTTTGGAGGTAACAATAGGTTGGAGGTAACAAGAGGTTAGAAGGATGGTGCTTTGACTTTTTGTATTAAGCTTGCTTTTATCTAAGTACTTTTTGAAGGATTTGTTAAGCACCTTGGGCAAGGTAGTAAATGCAATGAAAAAACAAGAATCCATTCATGCAAAGTCATCAAAAGAAGATGACTCTTTCCAACATGTAGCTTTGTGTGATATGGACCATTTATGCTTGAAGCTCATCAAAGTGAAGGAAAAGAAGACCAATAGAAGAGGACCAATTGATGTTGATATGCATGATATTGAGTACACACTTGTTGTCTATTTGTTGTCACGAATGCCAAAAGAACACACTAACATATCAAGAAATATAAAATTGCAATTGGAAGAGTATATGGAGGCTTGGTCATTGGGTCAGGGTGCATTTGGCCTAGTGAAGGATGTAATGTGGTTAACGCACAATTGTGCATCGAAAATCACTACATTGGGTGGTGAAAAAAAGGAGGTCATCTTGAAATCTTACAATCATTCACAAATTATCCAATTCTTATGGTGTTGGAAGGACCATGTCAAGAAAAAAACATCATCATGATGAAGAAGATGGAGGAAGATCTCAACAACATGTATGTTGAGAGAAGGTTTGGCAAATTGCCCCAAGTAAATCTTGGGGCAATGGATTCACCTATGGCTCCTATGGCAAAGTTGAATTCAATGTAATATAAACCACAACTTTGTTTAATACATCATGTACATTATACCCCATTTATATGAGGTAAAACACTCTTGAAGTTTTGAAATTGTGAATTTTCAAGTGTATATATTTTGAATTTTCAAAGTTTTAAAATTCCACATTTTTAAAATTGTGAATGTTTTTTTAGTGTGTTTAATAGGTTATTATCATCTCATATTTTTTACCATCAATTTACGTTTATTATATGAGTGCTTTGAAAGTCTTTTGTAAAAATGTCATTTTTTAATGACAAAAATTTTCATTTTCAAAAGTTCTTAACTAAACCAAAACCTAAAATTGGATCAAAATGATTTTTAATTTGATTTTCTTCACATTCATGTGTGTTAAAAAAGAATAATGTGCCCTGATTACCATGGTTTCAAATGGCTAAAAAACTAAAAAAATAAAAAAATCTTTAATTTTTTATCATAGAATTTGACATCCGAACGCCCTTCATGGCTCCTTTGAATGTGTTTTGACCCTTCTATTTATATTATCTTATTCATAAAAACACACAAACACATCAAATAATTCTTTGGGATCCACATAACAAAATATTTTCCATTGAACATCCAAGGCTCCAAGTACACATGATAATAAAACATACTCCTTTCATTGTGTGAAAAAAACACACAAAATAAAAAAAGAAAAGAATGGATTGTTAATAAAAGATCCCACTCCCCTTTAAGTTTCAAGTCCTCCCCACCTTTTCCCCTTAAAAAGTTAATAGGAACCAAATTTCATCGACTTATTCCACTTTTAGTGGTAACTAGTTGGTCAACCAATCTTCCTAGAACAATTAAACTTAGTTAAGTTGACTTTCCAACTTCCACTTTTTAAAAACTAACTAAAATAATTAGTGTCACCTCCTAAGTTTGTAGAGGTAGTATGTAAACTTACTATTGATAACCAGGCTACCCTACTAGCTTAACTAATTAATTATAGGTAAAAGTAAAACCTAGCCAATGCCACTAACAAATTTTTGCAAGTTGTTTTGTTGTTACTATTCAAATGGGTCGACCAAGAGATTAGTTTTCTTGAAAAAATAGTTTAGGATCTCTATTACAAATTAGAGATTTTAAATTATTATTTTTGGAGAAATTGTAGTCAAATTTTTAGTCATATTAGACATTAGACAAAAATGGTTCAGTAGAAACATATTAATTATTTAGGTCAAAAACATTTTAAAGTCTATTTTCATTGAGTGCGTATTAGTGTTTGTTTTGACTAAATTGTTTAATGACATGTACTCCTTTTTAGTAAAGGTGATTGAAATTATTAATTGACATGGCAATATTAATTCTTTTTTTAAAACATATATATATATATATATATCTTTCAAATTCTCACATTTTGTGGATTGAATTATGGATGAGTCCAAAATGCAATTGCATTTTACTCATGATTTCAATGCCCAATATTTTTGAAGGGGGGCTAATGTTTTACAATAAAAATTTGACAACTTGACTAATTGGCTAATTCGTGGATTAGGCTATCTATTAAACTAGGTTAATAATTGGGCTCGGATAAGTTATTATTACTTATTATTGGTAGGTAGGCTAGGTAAGTAGGTATGTATAAATAGGTACCTAGGCTAAGTGAATTACCAATATAGTCGTAATTTGGGACCATGAAATAAAGTTCTATTTTAGTTGCAAAACCCATCACGGTGGCATAATGGCATGGTTCAATCAATGGATAAGACCATATGTGTTGAGCACATACCTCAATGCAAATTGGATCTTGTCAATGATGATATCATGTCATTTGTGACTAGTTGTCGCATGCAACTTGTTATTACAACTATTGGGCTTTTAAGTCACTAACATCACCTACAACTAAAAATTAATCGTAAGTACCAATTGTAAAATTTCTAATTTTATTTTTGTTAGTAGTTTAAATTGGATGGCCAAAACATCATCCATCCAATGATTGGATGGGTCACTTTGGGAAGCAACAATCGGGAGTACTTAACCATTTTGTAAATGTCATCATTCTCCAAATCAAACATCAATGGAACATATGTGAAAAAGGTACACTACTACAAAAGTGGGGTGTAATTTACTAGCTTAAATCACTATGAGACCTTAAAAGTGAAATAACTTCATTGCATTTTACTGATTTCACCTAGTGAAAATTATTTCACTATAATATCACTATGTAGACATCATGTTTTATTACTAATTAACATATTTCACTATTACAATTTATTATAGCAAATAGGTTTATTTCTATGTTTTTAAAAATATTATTTATGTTAGTTTATGATATATCTTATATTATTTTAAGTTACTTTAGTTATTATAATACCCTAAATTATTATATGTTATTTCAAGTTATATTTTAAATTATTCAAGGTCATTTTATTTTATGTTATTATAAATTATTTTATCCTAAGCATAATAACTTTAAATAATCTAAAACAAAATATAATGACCTAAAATAAAAGTTACTTAGAATAGAAAATAATAACCTATGAAAAATAATTTAAAATACCCTACAATATAATAACTACTAATAGCCTATGATATTATGACATAGAATATCAAACAATAATTTATAATACAATAATCACCAATAGTTGTAATATAACATATAATAACCAACAATAACTTATAATACGATAACCATTAATAACCATTAATAAAATAACCATCAATAGCCATTAATAGAATAACCACCAATAGTCATTAATGGAATAGCCACCAATAGTCATTAATAAAATAACCACCAATAGCCATTAATATAATAACCACCAATAGCCATTAATAAATTAATCATGAATAACCATTAATAGATTAGCCACCAATAGCCATTAATAGATTAATCGTGAATAACCATTATAGAATAACCACCAATAGCCATTAATAAAATAGCCACCAATAGTCATTAATATATTAATCATGAATAGCCATTAATAGA
>Ga0209611_10004140_pt1 | contig 24901 bp, 19 predicted proteins | sample S1TSphgellanicum_3_FD_187693 | JGI IMG/M metagenome (GOLD analysis project Ga0209611, IMG submission 187693) | Host-associated microbial communities from peat moss isolated from Minnesota, USA - S1T2_Fc - Sphagnum magellanicum MG (SPAdes) (version 2) | ecosystem: Host-associated > Plants > Peat...
TTATTTAAAAAAAAAAAAAAAACAAAGCATGCTCAAATAAGAAAAAGCTTCAATCCAGAAGGGAAAGGTAGAAAGACAAAGAGAGGACTTAACACCCAAAGGCACTCACCCAAATCCAAATCCCAAGTGTAAGTCCTAAACCCCGAGAAAAAGCACCCACCCAAATCCAAATTTCAAGCGTTTAAATAGTAGATCATGACATAATAATAATAATAATAATAATTTTCAAAAAATAATTATAATTTGAAAAATAATAATTATTCTTTTTTTGTCATTTATATTTAAAAAAAAGAAAAAGTGGGTTTTATATTGACCATTACAACTTATGTAAAGTGTACAGGTCCAAGTAAATAACCCATTTTCACACTATTTACAAGCCTACACTTGATCCACAAGAATTAACCAGTAGAATATTTCAAGTATATCTGGAGGGCACCTTATCCGGGAAGAGAGAGATTTTTCTCCTTGGCAAAGGGGCAGGGGTGTTTTGAAAAGCAAGGTGCCCAATCCAGCATGCACTGCACGTTTTTATTTTTGTGTGGTATACCCGGCGGATATACACCAGGTATATTGAAATCTTAGAGTTATCTGTAAAGTCACCCATCTTCACTCTCTCTTTCACTCTCAATCCCCTCTTTCTGTGGTATCCGCAAAGTAAAGAAATTTTTATTGAAACTCAGTAGGAAGTTCTGGAACTCAGCATTTAATGCACAAGGTTCGAGAGTAACTATAGTAGTTGTTGTAGCTGCAGTGAAAACATATGTAGCAGCAGTGCAGGCGCTGAGCAAAAAAGGAAAGACAAGATGAAACTCAGTTTACCACCCAAATTGGTGGAAAAACTAGTAGTTTGGGTCCCAGTTATTTCGTTTTGTAAAATTTTCATTCCCAGTTACACGTTTGATGCCCTGATAGATAGATGCCCTAATATGTCGAAACTGACCGTTCTCGCCCCCTAATAGCATGACTTTACAGATAACTCTATTATATTATTATATTATTACTAAAGTATAAAAACTTGGTCTGGTTTTGTTTCCCGTGATACCTGAATTCCCGCTCCTCCTTCGATGCAAGGAGCATGCATTTGGCCTCTTGAAACTCCTGACCCTTGGTGGAGGTGAAATTGCATGTGGTAATGGGACCTCGCCTCTAAATACACTTTCAAATCCAGACTGGGGTTGTTATAGGCCACTGCAAAGTAAAATTGAGCTTTGCTTTGCTACACAACTACCAATGATGATCAATTTTATTTTTTTCTTTATTTTTTCATGCAATTTTTAATAATTCATCATTATTTATGTCAATGTCAAATTTAATTCATATAAATTAATATATAATTTCATGAACCTGAAAAGACACATGTTAATTTATCTTTTCATATCCATGTTGGTGAATAAGAAAAAAGAGTGAAAATTTTATTAAAGAAAAAGAGTGAGATAGATAGTTTATAATGCCTTTTCAGATTTTTCAATTTTATGATATTGAAAAATTGGCGAAATGTAGGTCTAATTTGCACAGAAATAGAAAAAAATTGGTCGAATTTGCACTAGAGGAAAAAAAAATCCCAGAATTTCCAAAAAAAACAAAAAAAAAAAGCTGGCCGAAATTACCTCGTATCAAATACATGTATTACCGTATAAAAATACGGGTATTTCTGGAAGTTACCGTTTTGGGTACGTGTTTCTTATATCCGTAAGACTTACGGTAGCTTCCTGCAATTTCGCAGTATTTACTACGAAGTAACTTCCTGACAAATCGCAGGAAGGTAAGTTACGGGGGTAAGAAACAGTCAATGCACGGTGGTACGGCAGTCGGACTGTCCTAATCCTGTCTGACACGTGGGGATATATGATTGGTATTCTCTCGGTCTGTGTAAAAACGTTCACTCGTTTCAACAAATGGGAAGTAGCCATGTGGACAAGGCCAGAGGCCAAGACGAGGTGACCAAAGGTAGGAAGGATGACGGCCCTTGAAAGCTCTCTTGGCCGATTTCGTTGTCGCTGTGCTTCTTCCTCTGCTGTAGCTGCTTCTTCTTCTTCTTCTTCTTCTTCTTCTTCGTTTGCGTTGTCAATCGGCAATCTTCCTGGTTGAAATTTGGATCTTTGACATCGGTTTTCTTGACGCTCTACTCCGGCTCTTTCCAACAAGCTATTATTCGCCTCGTGCCGTGACGTATTGAGGAAGCTGTGCACGTTTTGAGCCGGGGTGTTGTGGGAGGGAGACGGTGCGGGCGGGGGACGGCGCCTGCTGCTGCCGCCTCCTTCTTCTGGATACCGAGTGTGTGCTCGATTCTGAGAATCGGCAACTTGATGAGGTTTGTTTCAGTTCTGGTCCCTGGTTCTTTTGTTTTCTAGTTTCCGAGATTACAGGAGAGATGGATGGACGGACGTCGTATCGCCAAACCAAATCCTTCTTCTTGAAACAGAATATCTGCAAGAAGTCGATAGTTCGTTCGCAGAGGAGTCAGGTTTTTTTTCCTTTTGCGTGGATTCCATTCCCCTTCCCTAACGCAGCTTGAAGGTCGTTGTGGCAGTGGGAAAGCCATTTGGTTGGCGAGAAGCGGGCGATGACGGTTCTTATTAGGGCAGGACATTACCGCATGCTTTTTACAGAATCCTGGGATGTTGCAGACTGTAAGGAAAACCATTGACGCGGAGTGAAGACTACCTAGAATGAGGAGTAGTAGTGCTGCTGCTCTTTGAAACTACAGAATCTATTGAACACATACCCTCGGTTGCAGATTAGGTTGAGGGCAGGATGCCGAATGGTCAAAAATAGGCCTGGAAACACTCTAAAGAAGAAGAGCCGGGCTCACCTGGAAGCTAGAGCACCTGTGGACCACGCAAATCCATCAGGAAGTAGGTCAACTTTTTACTTCATAAGTGGGAAAGAAGAAGAGCAGCTGTACTCATACAGTTGAGTGCCTGCATCACGCAGTGCACTGGAATTGGGCATGAGGGAGCTCTGTGGATGATGGCAACTTTTGGATCATTGCAGCTTGTGCGCCTATCTTGTGTGGAAGTCCATTATGTGAGTTCAACAACAGCTTCAGTTCGGGTAAGTTTTCTCTCAATCTTGCCAACACTGCTGCTTGAAGTAATTTTTGATCTTGAACAGCTGCTTGATTGAGCATCATCTGCATCATTATACATGTCTTAGTTATGATAACTGAGTCTCATCTCAATTTGATTGTGGTGATGTGAAATCCAGAGACAACGTGGAAGCCATGTGCCCAGAGATTATGCACCATGGTTGTCTGGGTTGAGGAGTGACCCGCATGTTTGGGTATGTGTAGCTTTCATTGCCTTTGGATTGAAAAGCATGCAGTTATTCCTGACATGGCAGCAGCTGTAATTCTAACTTGCTCTCTTGAGCAAGCTTGGTTGCACATTATCCTTGATAGCAAAACTCAATGTAGTAAACTTGCTGTTTCTCATATATTCAGAGAGGTAGTGTTGCTGCTGGTGCTCATCGTCTATATTGATGCTTCCATATCATGCAGCCTTTCAATTGTAGGCTGGTTTTCCTTGGTACAAATGTTGCAGAAAGGCAGGGCAGTGGAACAAGAAGCATGGTGTGGTGGTCTGTGGAATCACCTGCAAGTGCCTTCTCAGGTTGTTCCACAGGTGCAGGCAACGCGACTGCCAATCCTGGCAACCTCAGTGCCAGCAGTTAATCCACAGTTGCAGAATGCAGCTGTTCAGCTGTTTAAGATTGCAGCACTTGTCTTCAGCAGGTGTTGCTTCAATCACAGCAGTTCTTTGTGCACTGTTTCTTGAATCAGTTGGGTAGTGTTAACAACTGCCTGATTGTAGGTCCAGACTTTTGTTGAAAGGTATGCTTGTGGTTGGTTTAGATTTGTTTTGACAGCCTGATTGATTATGTACTGCTGGACAGGAGTGTTGTTAGGGGGATATCTGAACTGAAAAAGTGTAATTTTGACATTTGCCAGTTGAAGTGGCATTGCACCTTTGATGGAGGGAAGTTCTGTTGACATTTGCAATGCTGAACTGGGTTTTATTTGAGCATGTCTAGCTGGTGGTTTTTTGCAGGAGCTTTGCAGGGCTGCAGCAGTGTCCTCCATTGGCAATACAGTGTGCACCAGGAGTGGGACTTATATTGTTTGCCATTTTGGGTTTGGGTCCTTCAGTGCGACTAGTTCGCAGTACAATTTTCAAGGTAGTTGCTTTGTAGGAGATCTGTTTGACTGGGCAATGGAACAGTTTCCAGAAGTGTTCTGTGTATTATTCACTTACAAAAGATTCCGATGTGATGGCCATGTAGCAAATGCTAAGAAGCTGTGTCTTGGATGTGGTTCCAGAGGAATGATAGAAAGTGGCTTGAGAGCCAAACTCATTACATTATGGCATATTATATGCGACCGCTGCTTCTCTGGAGTGGGATTATCCTTGTTTGCAGGTAAATTGCAGGATATCTTCAAAAATCTCTTTCTGATCCTGGGTTATAACATATGGCCTGGCTGGAATCTAGGTTTCCACACATACTAAATTAAGATTCTTATTGTGTATTTCACAGAGCATTGGATCCACTTGTGCTGGCCACAGAGGCAAGCCATGCAATCAAGCAGCGTTTTGTCAACTTTGTGCGGTCTCTATCAACAGTCCTTGCCTTTGCCTTCTGCACTGCAAGGTAACTTATCTTCAGGTTATCTCCTGTAAGGATATCAATGTCTCACATATAATCAAGAACATCTTTGGTTGGGGTGTCAGTCTGGTCTTACGATTTGTATCCCGGATATTGGTGTTTGTGCAGTTTGACACAGCAGGTGCAGAAGGTCCTGATGGACAATGACAAATCAGAGAGTTCTCGCAATGTATGGAAATGCACCTCCATTCATCTCCTTGTGGACAGAATCTTTTCACTCTTTGTGCATATTGAATCTCTGGTCATAGATGCTAGTCCAGCAGTTAGGATTAGATACATCCAAACAGGGTGAAGAGCTGCTCAGTGCTGTTGCTGGTCAGTCCTCTGGATATTGGTAGCCCCTTCCTATGAGGTCACCTTTAAAGAAGGTGAGTGCACTTTCAGATGAGAAGAACAAGTATTTGGTGGACCAAGGTACTGAACTGGCTGTCTTTTTAACTGCAGGTGGGTATACAGTTCATTGGCAATTCCATATATACTTCTGTTTGGGTGGCAGCAGTTTGTCTGTTTATGGAACTCTTAGGGTTCTCCACACAGAAATGGATCACAGCTGGAGGCTTTGGGACTGTCCTTTTGACACTTGCAGGCCGTGAGGTACTGCGAGCCTTCTCAATACCTTTGAAACATATAATGATTTCTGCTTGTAGAGTTAAGGTTACCAATGCTCATGGTATGCTCCTATTTTACATGGCTTCTTGTCAGTTGCCATGAAGGTTGGATAAGCAGATTACTTGCAGATTAGCACTGAAGACTGGGTCGTTACACCACCACTGAATCAACCTTGTATCTGGTAGTCTTCAACACAAATCTCACTCTTTGTGCCTGGGATATCTGACAGATTTTCACAAACTTTCTGTCAAGTGTCATGATCCATGCAACAAGACCATTTGTGGAGAATGAGTGGATTCAGACCAAGATTGAAGGCCAGGAAGTTTCAGGCACTGTTGAGGTAAGCTCAGATCTGATCATGCCCATCACTTAGCAGTTTTGTCTTGCACTATCCTTGTTGCCTGAGTTTAAAAGCCAAAATGTAACTCCTGTATTGAGTTGCATTTTGCTTCTTTTGTAAAACTATACTTGCATGTTTGCAGTGCATTTAGTTATGGCACTGACTTTTTTCGGTTGAACTCTTCAGCATGTTGGTTGGTGGTCTCCAACAGTCATACGAGGGGATGACCGTGAGGCTGTACACATCCCAAACCATAAGTTCACTGTCAGTGTTGTGCGAAATTTGACACAGAAGACCCACTGGCGCATTAAGACCCACTTTGGAATAAGCCATCTGGATGTCAACAAGATAACTGTAAGAAAATTGACTTGTTGGAGACTCTAGCTTCAGTTTCTATCAGCTTTCCTTTTGTCCACCTGACTTGTCTCAGCTTTTGTAATTTTCTGAAGGAGTACTTCCTGTGTCAGCTCATCAGGCAAGATTGGTGTCATAATGTATGTACATGTTTTACAAAGCACTCATAACAATTTCAAATTGAGGTTTGTTCAGGGTGGCTGACAAATGGAAAGGGCATGCAGGCCATTGTCTCAGACATGCGCAAGATTCTGGCAAAACATCCACATGTGGAACAACAGCGCCTACATCGCCGTGTCTTCTTTGACAACATTGAGGCGGAGAATCAAGCTCTCCTAGTAAGTTGTGCTTGGATTTGGTTTGCTAAACAAGGGAAAATCTGCTTTGGAGTCTGCAAGGCACTTGGGACTTATAGTTGGGCCTGGTTTGAATCTGCAGATCTTGGTTTCATGTTTTGTGAAGACACCGCACTTTGAGGAGTACCTTCGTGTTAAGGCAAGTCCAGCATTTCTAAAGACTGGCACATGCATGCATGTTATGACAGTGCTTAATTGACAGTTACTAGAAGGATGGCTCCAGTTGCTGACCAGGGGCAGCATGTGGAATTGTTTGGACTTTACTTTTTGCAGGAGATAATTTTGCTGGATTTGCTGAAAGTGATCAGCCACCACAATGCACGCCTGGCCACTCCCATTAGATCGGTCCAGCGTGTTTTGGATGAAAATGAGCCAAGGGGTGCCCCTTTCCGTGATGGGAGGGAGGCACTTCACCGACCATTCCTCCTAGTTGGGGCTCGTGCGATGGAGGAGGATGATGATGATGATGACGACAGTGATGACATCTCAGATCTTAGTGCAGATCACATAGCCAAGGCTATCAAGGGGGTGCCTGCAGAAAATGCTGATGTGGGTGATGGCATTGTTGATCATACAACTAAAGACATCCCTGACTCCAAGGACTCCAAATCAAGGACAAAGCCTAATGAGGAAGGACTGGTTGGTGCAGAAGCCAGTGGTTCATCATTTGGATCACCCTCAGTGACTACAAAGCCACCTTTAGATGGTTTGGACTCTCTGGGTTTGAACCCAAATGACATCACACTCCTGGGGGCTGCACTGAAAGAAAAGCCCCCTGCCAAAATTGATGACAGTCCTGTAGAGCCCCCTGTGGAACAACAGGCTGAGAAAAGGACCAGTCCTGATCAGTCATTGGTGTCAAGAGCCACCAGGACTGAGCGAGTTACTGGGAAGTCTCCAGATGCTGCAGGCACAAGTACCACTAAGGTAGGTCAAGAAGATGTAACTGTTCCAATGGTTAGCCATAGTATGCCTGCAAGCTCCGATGGGCAAAATGATCCATGGAAAGTGACAACTGCCTCATACAAACATGATACTGAGAGACCGCAGTCTGTGCCACAGTCTGTGGAAGAGAATCTTGTTCTAGGTGTTGCCCTAAATGGTCCCAAACGGACACTGCCCCATGATGACGAGTTATCCAATCCAAGTGAGCCACGTGAGCTTGTTACTTCACAGAATGGGATTGGTGTCAAAGATCAAAAGGATCCCTCCTCATCCAATGCATCACCTGAGCCTGTACCACTTGATGCAAGGGACAGAGAAAGGTAGCACCACAGAGACTGCCTTGTCCATTACAGGCTGGGGACATTAACCTCATTTCAGGTTTTCAAGCATTCATCTGCAAGCATTCCTACATAAGCATATTGCAGTGACAGCACCAGCACATGTCAGGCCCACTTCTGCTGAAGTCAACTTAAGTATTTATTCCACCCTAGAAGGTTCTGAAATTACCATTGCTTGAGGAGACTGTCCTAGGCAACATGGAGAATCCTGGGTGGATCAATCAAAAACCAAGTAGATGGCGCTCATCTACCATTGTTCCTGGAGAAGACTGAGGATTTACTTCGAATGAGTTTGAGAAGGATCCTCTTTGCACCAAATTATAGTTATTTGTAGTCAGTGAAAATCATGGGTAGAGCAATTGGTGCTACACATACAAACAATTTGGGACCAGTTGGCGATTTGAACTTCTTCCTCTTTGTCGCCCAATTTGACTGGTGTTTTGGCACGTGCTTGAATGCAAACTTCTTTTTCAGAATCACACTTGCATGAATCTTTTGCAGGTACGCTAGAAAAAGGCACACAGGCTTAGGATGGATATGACTGCTTACACCCAACTCTTCTCTCATTTGCTAGAAAGTTATGCATCAACCAGAAAAAAGGTCAAATTCTGCAGAAAAAAGCTCCAAATCTGCAGAGTTCTTACTTTGTAGGGTGTGAGGTAAATTTGAAATCACAATGGGAGTCAAGAAATTTGATGAGCAAGAAAATCAAAAGTTGGAAACATAGATTCATATTTCCCCATCATTGTAAAGGACACTTCATTTCCTTCACATTCGCTTCATTTTGTCTAAATATCAACATTTTTTTATTGAGAAGCTTTTTGGTTAATTCACTTGTGTTCACAAATATTTCAAAAATATTCAACTATAATTTTCATCGTTTCCTCAGTTTGCAAAACCATTTTCACATGGATGTGCATGATGACATTTCAAAAGCATAGAAAATAAGAAATTTCTTATCATTCTTGTCAACAATGGCCATGCCTTGTTCACAACCAATGAATGAAGACACTAGACAAAAGATTTTATTTCTAAGATCTATCACCAAGGTCTATCACCAATGAAAGCATATTATGAACCTTTTTTTTCCCCTCATACTTCCTTAGAAAATGAAAGGAAAGAAGGAAAGATAAGGACAAAACAAACTTCCTTCTTGACATTGATAGCTAGCAATCTCAACTCGCAATCAAATTTCAAATCATTTTCCATCAAGTTTTCAACAAAATGTGGACAATTTTTTTCATGGATGATGTAGTTGGGCAAGTGTTCAGTCTCGTGGACCTCGATGGAGAAGTCCAATAGAACTTAATGAAAGAAGAGATCAACAAGTCCAATAGAACTTAATGAAAGAAGAGATCAACGATGGACAATGCTTGAAGGATGATGCAACATTTGCACAATTTTTAGTTTAAATATATTCACACACAGTTGCAATGCTTGATGAAATAAATAATCTTGTTAGGTTGAATGTGATTTTGTAAAGGACACCACCCATTGGGCTATGAGGTCAATGAAGGACACAATCCAAATCAATTCATTAAACAAATTTTGGGAAAGGTAGTAATAGGTCACCCAATAATCTTTAGGATTAGGAATTTAAGGTGAGGATTCAAGAGGATGTAACATAGGTACTAACCAAGATGTTCAACATGTAATATTTATGAACATTTAATGGTAGACAATGAGAAAACAAATTGTTTCTCCAATCTTGGATGGCCAAAAGATGTATTTTTTTGCAAATTGTGAACATATGTAAAGTTGTACATATCTATAAAATGATTATTTTTCATTTGCCTTGAACTTTTGAATGACAAATTACAATTTACAATGTGATTAGAGAACTCATAATTGCACACGTGTGTTATAATACATATCACATCTTTACAATAGTTCAAACATATAGCAAAATTATGATGAACACCAAATCCAAAATCAAAACATTCTAAAAATAAATTAAAACGTCAATACATGTTTTTTGTCAATAGATTGTAGATGAATGCTTATCATATGAATAATTCTCATCAAATGTAAGGAAATAAAACAATGACCAACAACTTATAGTAGATGATATTATTTATGAAAAAAGTAAATATTCATCAATTCCATTACACATTTTTTTAATAGGTGGTCTAAACACAAGAAAAACTTCCACATTAATGTGCATCATAAAAAACATGTTAAGATATTATACAAAAGATTTGCCAAATGTTGCCCCTACAAAACCCAAAATCATGAAATTAGCTAACATAGGAAAAGTTGCATTCAACATCAATGGTATAACTATACATTCTACACTTGCTATTCTTTTAAATAAAATCTTCAATGAACTAAAAACACTAAACAATGAAAAACATGACACTTTAATAAATACTTATGATCAACTATGACTATTTGTTATTGATGAAATATCTTTAGTTGGTTAATAGAATCTGAACATTTGTTGATCATAAATTACAAACTATAAAATAAATTCACAATCAATTTATGGGTGGTCTTGATGTTATTATGACATGAGATTTTTATCAAGTTCTTCCAATTTGAGATTCTTGGATTTTCCAATCACAAACGAATGGATAGAATAGCTTAGGTACATTTTTTTGGCATGAAAACATCAAACATTATGAATTAAAACAAGTTATGTGACAAATGTCATTAACATTTTAAATAGGTTTGAAATTATTTTTGAAGACATAAATTTCATCAATGGAATTTTTTTAAAAGCATTGCACACCAATAATACATTATCACACCTCTTTTACACAAACACCAAAACAAGAAAACATAACAAAAGAATATTTGAAAAAACAATTAGTCAAACATTCAGATTTGTTGCACAAGATATGCACTCTAACATTTGTCCTTCTCATTTTGAATTATCAATGCTCCCAATTCATTCAAAAGAATGCTAATATCTACTCTTTGCATTGTTTAATAAAACTTACAAGTTGATTTTGTTTTAGAAGAAGAAATGTCTTGTCCTCGAACAAGTGCATAATATAAATTAACAATTACATCAAGTTAGAATCTTACTATAAGGAATTCATAATGATACAATTTTTAGACATGCATTCTTTAAGCTTACATTTCAAAGACATTTTAATAAATCCAAATATGTTAACATCTCATATCCATTGCTTAAATGCAATAAGAATTCAAAACATTCACACAAACTAATCAATTTTAAATGCACTTTCAAAAGACTGAATCTTTCATGTTACAAGGGTTATAAAACAATGAATATACTTTATGATTCAATTATGTCCTTAATAGAAACAATATCTATAGCAAATTAAGGTGTAGAACTTATTACTGCACTTTTCAACAAAAATACATAAGAAGCATTATACATCATTGCAATCTACAAACTACCACAAATGCAAACAAATTGCCCAACTATAATAATTAAAGAATTTAACATAGACATGTTAATAGATACACTTCAACCAACAACATTACAAAACAACATCAATAAATGTAAATTAGTTTTTTTTCTCTCTAAAAGTACAACCCTTAATAATACACAAATAGATCATATATGGACTAATGCACCCACACAACAATGTCATGTTGGATCAATGAAAACTTACTATGCAAAGAATACACCTATATATATTGCATTTAAATTGTTTGATTTTGTTCTTCAATTCATCTTACCATAGATTAAACATACAAGTTTATTCATAAACACACATATTCAGAAATTAAACATATCTCAAAATGTCAACTTCTATAGTTTTATTTGATGAAAAAAATATTATCATTATTATTACTAGTATTATTTTGAAAAATGATAATTATTTAATAGTCAAATTATTATATTAATATTTCCACATCAATTAGTCATACCAATAATCTCAATAATTTTGAATAATCATGTTTAATTATGCTCAATCTAATAAATTTAATCAAAATTATGTCTGAAACAAATTTTTTTTAATCATAACTATTTTTGTTCATTGTATGTTGTTATTAAAAACATGATTAAAGTTAAGGATTTGAATTTTAACCATGTTTTTGTAGTCATGTATATATCATCAGTTGATTATGTATGTATATTAAGTGCTTAAAACATTTTGAAAAAATGTTTCAAGCAATAAATACAAGAGACAAGTTCATTTTTTAATCATACATGACACCATATGCATGTAATATTTTGAGTGCATATATTTGAACACAAAATGGAAAATACTTTTATCAATATTTTTGTTAGCATGTTTATTATTAAATGACAAAATTATGTTCAACATTAAACATCTACATCATCATTCTTCAATCCATAAATGGGCAAGGCCCACATGTTAATGATGCCTAGTTTTATTTGTCACATTGTGACCTTTAAAACCACAACACTTCTTGCCACACTCTTAGTACTATTGCAAAGCCTTTCATGAGTAGGGGTGCAGAAAGTTGGTTTTATAATGTTTCAACCTTTGATGGAGAAGTTGTTGAATATTGAAAAAAAATTCACTCAAAATTCATAAGGTTAGAACTGAAAATTATTAGGGAATTTGAATGAGCTCTCAATGCAAAGGATTCAATGAAGGTGATTTGGAAATTTTTAAACCTTAGGTGGAAAAGATATTGATTTTTCAGTATATTTTTTCATTGAAAATTTAATTAAATTACTAAAAATGGTTTGAAAGGAGTAATTAGTTGGGTAACATGTTCACAATTGGGCCAATGGCATAAGCTATACTATAAAAATTTATCAATGAAACAAGCTTTGGTTGTTTATTTTGTTTGTTTGTCACATTGAGATTTCCCAAACCACAATGCCCCTCTTGATACCATTGGAAAGTCCTTGATGAGGAGGGGTGCAGCGAGTTGGTTTCATAATGTTTTGACCTATGGTAGAGAAATGATCAAATGTTGAATCATTTTTTAATCAAAATTCATTTAAATCCAAAACTAAAATTGCTAGGGGAATTTTTGGCATGTTCTTGGCATTGTTGGAAAGCCCTCAATAAATAGGATTTAAAGAAGGTGATGTTGAAAATAAAATAAAATGAGGTACATGAGATATTGAGTTTTGAGTATTTTTTTCATTGAAAATTGAATTAAATCAGTTGGGTAACCAGTTCACACTTGAGCCAATGCTGCAAGCTACACTAGTACCCTTTGAAGAATGATAGTTCTACATTCCATAAAGGGACTTCTCTGAATTTTGTTGGTGGTGTCAGTTTTAACACTAGCAGATTGGGGCTCACAATCTTCCAATATGTGTTGAAATTTTTGTTTAGGGTACTACAACCAAAGGAGTGGGAAGTTCCAGAAGTGAGTAGAACTGAGGGGCGCCTATCTCTTTGTTTAGGGTACAGCCCAAGGACTAGGGAGTTCCGGAAGTGAGTAGAGCTGAGGGGTGCTTATCTTTGGAACTCCCTTTGCTTTGAGCACGTTACTGAGTGTAAAAATGAATGTGATTTTCAACTATGATTATTATTATTTTTCACGAGTATCATGGGTAAAAATAAAATAAAAACTTGAGGAATTTCAAAAATAGAATGCCCACAAGCATGGGAATTTCATTTTTCAAAATGAATACCCTCCCCCCCCCCCTGGCATTTTATGCTCTGTAAATGTACCTCCAAATACACTAAGAGCGCAAATTAGTAAGGGTCTTGGGTATTTTAGTGGGCAGTTAAGGGCTAACTCTGAAAACTCATTTATAAGCTAACTCAGGAGTTCCAGCATTGGGATTAGCTTGACTGAACTCTTTGAAGTTGTGGCCCATTTCCAAAGTACTTTACATTCAAGTTCACATTTAGAAAATTACAAATTTTCACTTTTTATGTGAAGAATCACATTTTAACCTGAATTTGATTTTAATGGATCCTTAAAGAACTTGGTCATTGTCAGTATCATGTTGCATGCATGGGTGTCATGGTGATTCCAGAAGTCATTTGTTTGCCCATTGAAGCTTTTGGTCCAACCTTGGCTAGCATGTGCCTGGTCCCACATGAGCTCAATTCCCCTTTGCTATTTCATCATCTCTTGCTTGATTTTGTCTTCAAATTCTGAATCTTGCAAGGGAAGACTTTTGGCATTTATTGAAACATTTCAACTTGGTGTTTAACCTTGGGTAGTATTGGCCTTTTCTCACATGAGCTCCATCTGGCTTTGCTGTGATCTATCTTATCATCCCTCGCTTGATTTTTGGTTTCAAATTCTGAATCTTGCAAGGGACGACTGCTGGGATTCATTGAAACATTTAAGACACTTGAGCCTGGACTGCCTGTTGATGTGGGAGGCATGAACTTAAAATCAATCGTGGATGGAGTGGCACAGAAAGTAGTAGCCTAGTTTGATGGAATTTTTCTTAACTTCACCTAACATTATTACTTGAGATCAAGGTTAAGATTCTCCAAACAAAACCATAATCAAAAGCCACCGTCAAGATTAGATCAAACTTCTTAAACATCCAAGCGCGCTGAATGAATGCTTTTATTATTCAAGTGTAAAAGTTGCAAGCCAAATTGAATTATTGTCGAAAGAAAAAAAGATGTTCCACTTCGACCGCATAGGTGAAACAAACGCGACCACTGTGCTATGTTGACCCAGCAGCAGCAGCAGCCGCCACACTAGTCTACAGTTCCGGTTCCTGCTCGACACTGGAAAGATAGAGGATGATGGGGCCGCGCAGAATCTCGGATTCTCCACGAGAGCTGACAGGATGGCAACCCACAAAAACATTAAAGCAGCTAATGGAATCTCTAACTGCCACTAAAACTCCAACAAGTGGCATCCAAATCCAAAACATGGAAAACGGCAAGTTTGAGGAGCATTGAATCCGGATGTTTTCTCAGCCCCACCACCACAGGCGTCAGGTTTTCATTGGATATTGATACGTATCTACACAACCGAGCTCGTAGACAATACAGCAGGGTTATACGACAAAAAAGAATCTCCAGATGCCAATTACTTCACACCCTACAAGTCCCTGAATCTCCTGGAATCTAGTGTAAAGCTTAAAAACAGCAGCCTTTCCATCATTCCAGGGCCCCACCTTTTGCTTTTTTAAGTACTCACATGCACCACCATTGCCTTTGACTCACGAGTCACAAGCACCTCGCTTTCACTCATCCACACCAGACATGCATTTACAGGACACCAATCTGAAGGGCAAAGCGGTGAAGAAACATATACTGCACTGGCGGCTGCTGTACTCTGTCTCTAGCATTAGCTGACTCGACACTAGGTATTCATTCATGTTGGGAAACGTGATTAGTGTAGTAGGTACTGTATGTACCTACTACATCAGGGATCTACCTTTTGTGATTTGGATATTGGGTTTGCTTAGAGTCTCCAGGATTTTCCTGTGCACAAGCTAGTAACAAAAATTGGAATCTAGAGTTTGGGCGGCTTAGCTAAACTGCTGGCAAGCTTATTCCGGTAGTCCTGAGTCCTGACCGTATTACCAGATTGCTATTTCCCCGTAGCAAAAGAATTGATGGAACTTGGTTTCCTGAAGCAGAAGAATCTGCTGGGAAAACCCAAGATCCTTATTTTACAATACTAAGTGTGGAACCAATTGCATGAAGTTTGAATGTGAAGCAACAAAGTACATTTGTGAAATGTGGAGATGAGGTGGACAAGCTCCTTTCTTGAACTTGTCACCCATTTGTCTGTTGACATTTATCTATCTCAGTGAAGAAGCCCTGGCAAGACTTTTTATTTCTACCCTGCTTCTATCTCTGCAGTCTGGGCACTGACTACTGTGTGAAACTGAAAATAGTATGGGAAGGTAATTGTGGACAGACTTTCAAATGCCCGTGAAAGCTTGTAGCTCCTGCTGGTAGTGATCCTTAGCTTGCTTGAGCTGCTCTTTTCGTTCATTTTTCCGCCTCTCATTCCAATACCCATTGAATCTGTGACCACCAATGCCACCCAATCATTCAGAAATTATACCAATTTTGCCCTCTCTAACTTCACATCCTGAGCAATCACTTGTGAAGCATTGTGAATTTGTGCCAAAAGGTCCCATGATTTCACAATTACAGCTACTTGTGAAGAAGGAGAGCAAAGATCAAATGTGCTAGGGGACTCTATCCTCAGTCTGCCACTCCCCTGTAGAAGGGACTCTATATACACACAGTTTCATTACCTGTCACTGACAAGGATGGCAAGCTCATTCAATCTGACAGCATCTGCATAGACGCCCCGCTGCATGAACACCAATTGCGCCTCAGAGATCTTATGACTACTTGACTCCCTTTTCCAAACCTTATAATTAGTGACTTTGGCAACACTCAAAGCAGCTTCAAAAGTGAGGTCAAGTGGAGCTGACAACAAGAATATGAGATCATAAGACCATCCAGGTCAGAATCCTGCAGTGTCCAGGTTAGACCTAAGGGATGTTTCAATGACAGTATTGAAAACAATTTCACTGGAAGAGTTCACACCCACACATACACATGCTTAACTATTCAACAATCAAGGGAAGCAGGTGAAGTTCCTAATTTGTACACCTGTCGGCATAGAGGACATTGAGCACTTCTGCGAGCAGCTTTAGCTCCTAGAAAGGGTGCTACAGAAGCAGCTGAGCAAGCACAACTGTTGCAGAACAGATGTCCACATCCCAAAGCTACTGGATCAAAGAGCATATCCTGCAAGAGTACAGACAGCAAGTGGATCATGAGAAGAGGCCCAACTGACTTCCGTCCTTAAAGGCTATATGCTCCAGTGCAGCTGGTCCTCCCAGAGAAACCTCACAATTCAATCTACATCATCATGACTGAAGAAATGAAGATAATGCCTGAGCCTGTAACATTTTCTTCCAACAGGATCCTTCAAACCCAAGCCTGTAACAATGGCAGGAGATCATAGGAAACTCTCTGGACTGTACCCTTGGTGATCTAACATTCCATGATGCTGTGAAGGAAATGAAACTAGGACTAGAATCACTGATATTCTGCAACAGCCTACGACAGGTGCTGCATATACTGCAAGGACAAATTAGAATCAACCAACACAATGCTTCAAGCAACAATCCAGGTTAGCATAACTGAAGGGCAGGGGCACTACTGACCAGGCAGATTGAGCAAGTAAGATTAATGTCCAGCTTCACAGAATCCAGCAGATTACATGAAAGGATAGCTGCTGCACCATCAAAATCACAGGAAAATTCTCCTACAGCCTCTGTCAGCTGTGGAGAGCCATTCATTGATTTAGCAAGGTTGATGTGGAGAGCTGCAAGCTCAATGAGCCATGGTGACTGCATGAGCTCACTCCTCATGGCCAGTAAACGCCCCCTGAAGACCAAACCTTCATTGGAATGATGCACCTGCCAATTATACAAGACCTGTCAGATCCATGTGTAACAACTTCTTCTTCAAACTAGGGCAAAGAGATCGATAATCTCTGAATTGACCAAATGCAGTCAAAGAGCTGCACATGCATACCTTGTCATATTTTTTCAAGATTTTGCGAACTGCAATTGCATTCATGGAAGCATACTTCACCAAGGTCTGGCCCTCCTGGATCATAGCAATGGAGTCCCTTGCCAAACTGTACTTCACACGAAGGACATACTTACGAAGCCCTGAAGCTAAGTGCAGCTGCAGCAACTGTTGAGCACGGGTGTTGAAGCATCCTACCACCTCAGCAAGCTCATCCTTGAGCTCCCCAAAGAATTTCCCACCACATCCTACACATCCACAGTATCAATGAGAAACTTTCTGATGTGTGCACATTTCTATCATTGACATCCTGGGGGAAACAAACTTGGTTACAGGTGACCAAAACCGTCATCGATACATGTTTCTTCCTTTTGCTCTTGTACTCTGCACAATCAAGAAAAGACTTCTACCAGGTTGCGACGAGGCAGAGGTATAGCACACCCCTGCGAAGCAACAACAAATAGACAGGCGAAGGAAGGATTCCTGGTCCTCACCGGGGCAAGACGAGGGACATCCACTTGACACCGTAGAAGAATCCAAGCATGGTCCGTCCTTCTGTGTCATTTTCCATGTCTGATCGTCTGCAGAAGAAGCTGTAAGAGATGTGGTTTGAGAAAGCAACAGTTCGCACGGAGAAGTCGACGACGCCGCCGCAACAGATGCAGACGACGCAACCGATGCAGGCGTACTGCCATGATCTTGGAGGGGGCATTTTTTCAAAAGCTTCTTCAACCGCTTGAACTCGACATACGAACATCCGGAGAGCCGATTACGTGCATGTTTATCGATATACTCGGAGTAAGTTTTGCCGAACTTCATGTTTCTGGACCTGGATCACTTTGTTGTACTACTCTCAGTTGCTGCTTCTTGCATGGCACAGTTTCAAGACGGACGACGTGGTTGCGAACTTACGAAAGCTCTCCTGTAATCGATCCAAGCTTCCTCAAAACTTCTTAGCCGTCAACAAAACCCCAACAGCAAAGGCCTTCTTCAGGATGGAAGATCATCTGCAAAAACAAAAGGATCCGACAAATTCGGATCATCCCGGCACATGATCAAGAAATCAAGCCGAGCAGAAACATCTTCGCAAAGACAAGAGACACACACACACATCCAGAGAGTTCTTCTCTCCCCTTCCCCACTCCCTTCTCTTCCCTGAAGAAAAAAAGTAGAACGCCAGAAGCTGCCGTCGGACACAAAAGTCACGACAACGATATAAAGTAAAGAGACGCCGTGGGGATGATGACGACGATTTCTGCTTTCTTCTCAAAACCACGCCACAAAAAAAAAAAAAAAAAAAAGAAATCTTCAAAACTCTACCTACTTCTGTACCATACGCAACGAGGCTGACGATTATCCTATGAAAGCGAAACTTAAATCGACAACAATGATAATACCAGTCCGCTCCACACGTATTATCCTCTCAAAGCGAAACGTAAAAATCGACAACAGCAATACCAGTCGTCATCACCCTCCAACAACCCCCCGTCCCCGGCGGCTCGAATGATTTCTTAATTTTCACGGAATTACAAAAACAGCCGAGAGCACCAAAAAACAACCAACCAAACAAACAAACTGACAAGCAAAAACAAAATAGACAGACAGACGCAATCTAGACAAGCCAACAAGATATCTGAATACATCTACAAAACATTTACTTACCTCAAAAGTCGCCTGATAGCAGAATGCGATGTGATCGGTCCGTCCCCACCCCCCGTCCGTCCGTCTCAAAAAAGTTGCAACAGTGATCCCAAAAGACGACCGAGATTGTGAAAATCGATGATGAGGGAAAATCGTTAGTGCAACTCGTGTATTGTTCGTGCGTCTTGTGTGTATTGTCGTGTGTGTGCTTATGGAGAGACGAAGAGATTACAAGTTCAATCGGTGGCGGGTTTGCCGTAAAATAGCTAGCGCGTCGTCAACGTGTGAGATTGGTGAGAAGCTTTTGTCGACAGCAGACGGAAGCAGGCCGGGAGCAGAAGCTCGCGCTCCTACTGTGGCTGCGGCGGTCGTGGCGGAGATATCTAGGATTTGTAGCGTTTGCAGCGCTGCTCCTGCTGGTTAGTGCGTTTTACCTTTATTTTTGTCCTTGCTTTATTTATTTTTTTATGTTCCCATTTCTGAGTTTTTAAGTATTCGCTTTTTCTTTTTTATTCGACAAATCAAGTCCCACAAGTCAAATCCGGTGTTCCGCCCACCCCCCCCCTTCCTCCCCCCACCCCCCCCTTTTACTACCTTCACATAAATGAATACGATTTCAAATTATGAATTTTCTTCCCTCCCACATGCCCCAGGTTTATTTATTTATTCTATTGGGGTAGTTTTTTTTGGGACAAAGGGATTGAGAAAAAAACTGGAATTTTTTTTTTAAGTGTAAATTTGACTAATCATGCAATTTTTCGAGAAATTTTTGCCATATGTTTGATAACACTGAATTGGAAAAAAACACATTTAAAATCCCCTGCCCATGCCATGTCACATTTAGTATTTTTTTTTCTTTTTAAGGGCAGCAGGGCAGGGCGCATGGGGTGACAATGTTTTGGACCAAAACTGGGAAAACTTTGGAAAAAAAATTTTGCTATAAATTTGGTTAATTTTTCAATTTTTGGAAATCTTTGCCAATTTTTTTATAGACCACAAAATTGAAACAAAAAAGCTTGGTCACATTGTATAAACATGAAAATTGTATGGATATTTTCACATATCTTCATGTGATTTGATAGATTATCTTATTGTTTTTTATTTATTTTAATTGTTTCACATTGCAAATTATAATACTTTCTATTCACAACCTTTTTTTATTTCAAAAAACTTTTGACTATTAATTTGTGAAATAGTTTGAATCAAAATTTTATGTCATGATGTCTCAAGATTCAAAAGTATGTGCATTTATATATAATAAGAAAAAACATGTGGATCTATCTCTTGGGTCCAGCCTACCTCCTTCTCCTTACACTCCTATTTGGATATGGAAAGGCACATACCTATTGTTTGAGAAACGTTACATTCTCATATCCACTAGTGTGGCTTGTACCTTGGAGCACATATTGTAATATTGAATAAATTTTGTGTAGGCTAAAGCCTTCAACCGCAAGCTTGACCCCAATCAGGCAAACTGGGACACCTCTTTAAAACTGAGTTTGAATTTCAGTTCTCATTAAAAAAATTATGTTGGATTTCTACTGAATTTTCAATGACACAATTTACTCAAAATTCAATATCTCCAACTTAGCTTTTAAAATTACACAATCACCTCCATGCAACCCTACTACTCATCGAGGGCTTTCCAGCAGCACCAAGGGTCTTGCACCATAAATCTAAACATTACAAAACCACCTTGATGCATCCCTATGTTTTCAGGGCTTTTCCAACAAGAGTGCCGCAATGGACACCATGGTTCAGGGGATCTCAAATGTGACAAAACAAGCTATAGGCCTTCTTTTCCAAAACTACGTGACTTGAGCTGGATGATGTGGGGTTACTGCTGCTGCTGAGAAAGAAGAGACGGATTGCAGCCGGCGCTCAAAAGACCAAAAACAAAAATAAAATAAAAAATCACAAGATGGGAGAGGCAGATGGCTATGGATTTTGGGTGACAAAGCAGCGATGTCCACAGCGCAGCGCAGGGATCGTGAGTGCAGATGTCGGAGACAGCGGAGAAGAGTGGGTTCCAAGAAGAAGAAGAGCAGCTGCTGTCCCTGGTGCTTGCTGAGTTCAGAGCACAGACCCATCAAGAAATTTGGGACCGGCGTGGCAAAGAAGACGACCGACAACACAAGACACTAAGCTACATTATGCAGCAGCAGCCCCACCTGGTGTTCATTCACTCAATTGTAGAATGAATGCAAGACGACAAAACCAGCAGAAGAAGCAAAAGAAGAGCTGGTCTAGGTGATGCATTGGGCCCACCACGCTGTTGCACTCCTACAATGGTCAAGCCCATCATCCTTGACATGTTTTTGCAACAGCAAGAAAGTTTTTTTTTTTTAGGGCTTGCTTGGGTTTTTGCATCCTAATGTTTTGGGTGTAGCCTTTTGTTTTGTATGGCTTCTTCTTTGTGTCCTTTGTCAGTTTGAGATGTGTTCGCATTGCCTTGCCCTTTACACTTCAAGTGGCCTTTCGAGGAATGTCAAGAGAGTGCTCACTCTCATGGCAGCCTTGTCTCCTAAGCTAGTCAAGTTACTTTGTCTTTGCATGTGTACTCTCCTCTTGTGCTACACCCTAGTTTTATCCCCTTTGCTTCTTGGGGGTTAGTTTTAAGTTTAATCTAGTTTCATTCCGGGGTTGTTTGTTCATTTCATGTGCCCTTGTTTGTTTCATAGGAACTCTTGAATCATCCAGGACAATGTTAAGCAAGTTTTCACGTCCCCGTTGACCAAATTGCTCAAAATTCAATGGATGAATCAACATTGTTCCTTCTCCTCCTATTGCCTCAGTGTTTACGCTATACTTGAGGAGGTCATTCAAATCAATGAGAAGATTTTGCCCACCTTAAGAGATGTATGGAAAGCAAATGGTCTTCTTTTCATGAGGAATCCTCTTGTGCCTCACATGCCCCTCATTCCCACCGTTCATTTGACAATTTTTTGTCCATTTGCTTTCATCGATGTCTAACTTAGGGTAAAGTCAAAAAATACAATCATGTTGTTAAGGCTTTTCAACTCATGATGCTAGCTATTCCTTCAGAAGACACCATTGTAACTCTACATCAATTACACCCCCTTCCATCAAACCATGTCCCTCCACTTTCTTTCTTTTTATTAGCCTAAGCACACATTTGTCTTAGATAGGATTTTATGTGCACAAGCCTTAACCATTGCTCCCCATTTGTTTTCGAGTGGGTTACTAGGTGGTCTATGAGCATCTCTTGAGATGTTTCATACTAAAAAACTCATCTTTAACGTTTTCGAAATTATTTCAGGCAGTTACTATTATTGCCCGTGGTGATATCCTTAGGTCAATAGCCCTAGTGTTGGGGGCTAGCAAATCATTGGCAATGACAAAGGACACTGGAAATCTTCATTTTATTATCGTAGGCGAAGCATTTTTTCAACTTATTAATCATTCCATTATCCTACAACTTCGAGGGTCATTTCAAAAACACTTGTCTACCCATTAGTTTAGAGTATCAATCCCTAAAGGTTATGAAACCATCCATTTTGGCATAAGAGCCCTCTTCAATTTACACTTTGATTGGGTCATGATGCAAGTCAACATCAAAAACACTTTTAATATCATTTTTCAAGCTATTATTTTTAGAAAGCTACAAGATGTTGGGGGGACCTTTGGCAAACATTATCTTCTTTACCAAGTTGTTTTATGGTGTTCATTTTTCTCTTTACTACCAACATGGGCAGCATGAGGAGGGGGTCACCATTATTGAATCATCTTCAAGCACGAAACAAGGTGACCCCTTAAGAGATCTTTTATTTGCCCTAGCTCATTATCAAACATTCCTAAAGACCATTATGTGAACCCCCAGTTATGTCTTTCCATCCCTAATAGACGATACCCACATCGTGAACCCTATGAATGAGATTGTCCCTACTTTTGACCACCTTTCAACCCAATTAACACTAGTTAGGTTTAGGGTTAAGGTGTTAAAGTGTAAGCTTTAGAATTCATTAGAGATCTCTGCAAGCATAGAAATTTTTCAAGGTTGCATTTTGGTCATAGATGGTTTACACATTTTGGGTGTGCCAATGGGTTCTTAAAACTTTGTCATGCATTTTTTAAATGAAGTTTTATATTAGGACATGGCACATATTGACGATTTTCCTCTCTTGGGAGACGCATAGGTTATCTTGGGCATTTTGTCCTCATGTGTCGCTTGTCAATTTTTTTATCTCATTCGGACAATACCTCCTTCATTCTTGTATCTTTTTGTGAGTTTTGACAAGAAAGTTATGCAAGTATGTGAAAATATTATGGGTCTAAGGTCATGGGAGTCTATTCAAGGGCCTTTAGCAAGGCAATAGGCCTGACTACCAATCTATTTTAGTGGTATAGGCCTTTTATCTATGGAAGATTATGCCCCATTTGTTTTCTTAAGGAGTTAGGCTTTATTGGTTCCATATCTATGTTCCAAATTTCGTATTTTCAATAGACCCATTTTGAAAGAGTATGTTTTTCAAGTTGAAAGGACCCACACCTCTTTCAGTCATGTTTTCATGCAATTCAGGATAGCCTTCTTCTTATAACTAGAAAGATACACCCTTTTTTTTAAATTTTGCCAATTACCAATGCCCCAAATCTATAGGCATCTATGATGAACATCCATCATAACACATCCTTTAAGTCTATCTTGGAGGATGATTCCATTTCCTTAGCTTCCAAAGCCCACATTTGCTTTTGTTCGGTCAAAGGGACGAAACTATGATTGATTGTTAGGCCATCTATTCATTCATTCTGCATTACACACTCTACTTTCACCTTAGCATTATGTTTTCATCTCAATTTGATTCAACCTTTAGCATCTTGTCTTCTCACGTGTGAGTGTGGACATGGCTTAGATGTGTCTGGCATGCATTTAGCACATTGTCCATTTAGAGGTCAACGAATAGCCACACATGATGCCCATCAAGGACGTCATGTATGCCCTCACTCGAATAAGTGGGCACATTGTATGGAAAAAAAAATGTTACAGCATTATGTCATGAGTTTCATTACAAACCAATTTCTACACCATTCGTGAAGACTAGGTTTTTATTGTTGATGTGGCGGTTATTAGCCTAACATGGGAGACGGTGGCTACGAATGTAATTAATCAACTAGCAAGTGCAACTACAAAACTTAGCACCACTATTAAAATTCGCAAATATAAAGGGCTTCATGAAAAGCACCATTTTATTCCAATGGCCATGGAGGTGCATGACATACTCAAATATGATATGGATCTTTCATTCGGGAATGTGCTCATCTTTTCCACGATAGACAATCAAGAGCTCATTTATCCCTGTCTTTTTGCATTCAATTTTTCAAATATGCTTTAACCTCTACTATAGAAAGGAAGATTGGAATGGCAAGAGATGCTTGTTCTAGACCTCTTATTTTTAATACATCTCACAATTTGCATGCGGGCGACATTAGAGGGCCGTGGGTGAAATAGCTTCCTACCACAAGAAGGACTAGTTGTCTCCCTTCTTTGGTTCCTTCAAGCATACATGTCATTTGGCTTTTCTTTGACCTTCCCTTTTGTCTTCCATGTGATGGTTCCAACCATCAATTTTTATTGGATTTTTGTTTCCCTTTCTTAATAGATGGATGTTATTTTTGATTAAAGAATAAAATAATGAACAAATGATGCAAGATAAACAATGACACTATTGGGACTAATATTTGAACCATTCGAAGGGCAATTTAAGGAGGAAAGGAAAACAAAAGGAGGTAAAGGCGAGAAGGATGAAAACATATTGACAACATAGATGAAACAAGACCTCAAATGAATGTCAACAAAGAAATATACCAAATGATGGAAAATGATTCAGGGATGAAATTCATGACAAAATTATAATTATTTTATGATCAAAGACTAGTTGGTAAACCCATTTTGCAAGCAAAATGATCAGGGGAAAAGTTTTATCAGGAGGTAGAAAGAAAACAAACAAAAGAAAAAAGGAAAATCTCCCGGAAAAAAGAAAACCCTAAACCCGGACACACCCAAGAGGATACCCATTACACTGAGTGATACCCTGACACTGAGGGATACCCATTACACTGAGTGATACCCATTACACTGAGTGATACCGATACCCTGAGTGACTTTTCCTCTCACCTAAAGTTCTCACAACCCACCCAAGAGTTTACCCATTGCACTGAGGGACCCTGTTTTCCTCACAAACAAACCAGACACTGAGTGATACCCATCACACTGAGTGATTTTTCCTGACACTGAGTGATACC
>Ga0209611_10004141_pt1 | contig 24898 bp, 20 predicted proteins | sample S1TSphgellanicum_3_FD_187693 | JGI IMG/M metagenome (GOLD analysis project Ga0209611, IMG submission 187693) | Host-associated microbial communities from peat moss isolated from Minnesota, USA - S1T2_Fc - Sphagnum magellanicum MG (SPAdes) (version 2) | ecosystem: Host-associated > Plants > Peat...
TCCGGGCCGGTTCCGCCATAGAAAATGCTAGCCGGTGGTCAGTTATAGGCCGGGCCGGTTCTGCCGTAGAAAACGCAAGCGGAACGCCCTGTGTGTCAGACGGACTAAGTGAATTTATATATAAGATTCAGCAAAGCAGTGCCGGTTGTTACTTGTAATAAGATTTTCGTCAGTTCGAAAACGGCCTTAACGGGGTACCAAATGACCGACCCCTTCCAAACCCTAATCGCTCCCGCACTATGGGCTTCTCCTCTTCTCTGTTTGCAGTTTACTTTGCATTCAGTCATCCCTTGTTGCTTTTGCACCACAGTGATCGACGATGGGATGGACCTGGTCTGCAAAGCACGAGCCACTAGCAAGAAGAGCATTGATCTTCATAGCAGCGGTGATCAGAGTGGTACTGGTGTTTTATGGAGAATGGCAAGACGCGCACATGGACGTACCTTACACCGATATTGACTACATTGTCTTCTCTGATGCTGCTAGACTCATGCTGCAAGGGAAGTCGCCATACGCCAGAGATACATATCGCTACTCTCCTCTTCTGGCGCTCTTTGTTTTACCCAACTCTCTGCTTCATCGTTGTTGGGGCAAACTCCTGTTCTCAGCAGCTGGTTTGTGACTCTTCTGCTCTTGTCTCCTCTAACCTATTCTTTTGTCTTTCTTTTTTTTTTTCTTTTTTTCGGCTGAGTAGGGTTGTTTGATTCTGGTTAACATTCTCCAGCTCCTGCTGGTCCCCAGATGGTGCTTTCTTTCAGCGTCTTTTGGTGATTAGTGTTGTGTAAGCAGAAGATGTGTCTGAGAGGCCGTCCTTGTCTTCTCACTGTGTACATGACATTTGTCTAGGCAGTGGTGTCAGCTGGGTGCATGGTGGATGGTTGAAGGGGAAGGGGGGCTCTGCTCTGATGCAGATCTACTGGTGGGTCATCTCATTGGCCAAGTATTGCAACAGCGGCGTGTGGCAGGAAATGTGCAAGTTGCATGCATGGCATTGTGGTTTTTCAACCCATTCACATTTGCAGTGGCCACTCGAGGGAACTGCGAGGCTCTTGTTTGCGTTGTTATCATTTGGGTTCTCATGTGCCTGATGGCAGGTAGCTACTGCTTCTTGGAGCAATTGCATCTGATATCCTCATGTTCCGTGGTTCTACATGCCTGTGCATTTAGCCAAAGTGTGAAGTATGAGATCTGGCATTGAATCTGTTTCTTTGCAATTTTGATTTCAGGTTCAAGGCTAGACTGTAGCTATAAGGGGAGACTGGTGATTTTTCGGGAATTGCAGGTCAGCTGGTTCAGGCAGCCTTTTGGTATGGAGTGGTTGTTCATTTTCGTATCTATCCTATAATTTATGCTCTTCCAATTGTCCTCTTCCTCAACGACGATTATCCTTCAATCGCACTGCGAAATGCAAAACTGGGCGTGAATGCAAACAAAGGGACATTTGGATGGATCAGCAGAGAGAGAGTCACATTTTCCCTTGTTTCTGGAGGGGTCTTCTTGGCCCTGACTGGGATTTGCTATGCTATATATGGGGTGGAGTTTTTGAATGAAGGATTGTTGTATCATTTGACAAGAACTGATCCCAGGCACAACTTCTCCATTTACTTCTACTACATCTACCTCCATCACAGTTTGGGCTTCACATTGTTGGAGTCGTTGCTGGCTTTTGTGCCACAAATGGGTGTGCAGCTGGCTCTTGCATCCTTCCTAGCAAAGGACTTGGCTTTCTGCATTTTCACACAAACTGTGGCATTTGTTGCCTTCAACAAGGTGTGCCCACCTTACCAATATCTCTTTAGGGTTTACAGTTTGTACTTGTGACCATAAATTCCTGGAGAATGTGATCTTTCTAGTCTACCAAAAACTGAAATGATTCTTCTGGTGTGGCAGGTCATTACTGCACAGTATTTTGTGTGGTTCTTTTGCCTTCTACCCCTTGCTGTACCATGGAGCAAGTTGAGTTGGCAGGCAGGTGCATTGTGCATGTGCTTGTGGACTGCTGCGCAGGTGCATTGGTTGGGATGGGCCTATCTTTTGGAGTTTCAAGGGAAAAATGTGTTCTTTCAGCTATGGTTAGCAAGTCTGGTGTTTTTTGCAGTCACTGTTGGGGTCTTGGCAGTTTTGATATGCAAGCACACACTCTTTCCAACTTTCCAACAAGGAAAGCTAACCTCAATTGACCAATCAATGCATACCAAGAGAGATTAACAAGTACTTTAATGCTTCGTTCAGGCAGTCCTCAGGGCTTGTATGTACAAGTATAGATCAATGCAGTAACTTTGATATTCAATACATGGCTTACTCGATTAGCAAGCAAATAAAAGACATTGGTGCTTGGCAATGCAGAATCTTCTCCAAAATCCTAAACCTTAATTTCATTGTTCACCAGCCACATTTGGCATATGATGTTCTACAACTTCACACTTGCCACTGGTTGTCATGATATGGTAACTAAGCATTGAAGGTTGCAACCTGACTTCCTGGCAGGCTCAAATTTCTTCAAGCCCAAAAGTTTCCACATTCCAAGCTTTGGAACCCTTTCAAAGGTGTATAAACACATCCTCTATCATAAGGCTTCTCAAAATTAGGGCAGAATCCAAGAATCAATTGAACTCCAATTGTTGAAGAAATGAATATGGTATAGTATACACAGCAGAGAGTAGCATGAACTGGAAAAAGGCCTTGTTTTGAAACCTCTTATTGGGTGTTCTTCATTCTTTCACGGCATTCCAAGTACCCATAGTGCTTGTTGGTCATCACCTCAATTCCAACCCTGATGTCCACATCAGTGTACTGAACTCAGAAAAGTTTAAAAACCCATCTTTGTCTGTATCAAACACCTCCATTGTTGAATTCACAAGCTGCAAGTACAAAATTGGATGCCTTAGGAACCAAAATAAACTCTCTTTGTTTCATTTCATTCACATAGAATTACAGAAAAGGAGCCATCATTGCTCATGATATTGGAAAATTACTTCATGCACTTCACACCTGTAGGATGGGAGGAAATACAGGAAGCCAAAGCACATGACAAGTGGATTTTGTGATGATGGAAACAATAAATCGGGTTGTGAAAGATGATGAAGGGAATGTTCACATCTCGTATCTGTGATATGTGACCAATGATCGAAGACAGTTGCAAATGAGCAGCTGCTTCAGACACTCAGCACTTTCATGTGGTATTTGGCATCAGAAGAATGGGACCTGTTCCAACTGGGTCTTTGGGAGGGCTTGTCCGCAAGCAACTACCATGGCATCTGCAACCTCTGAACGAGAAATCTTCCCATCATGATCCGAGTCATAGAAGTTGTATAAAACTGCCCCATGTACAGCCCACAGATTTCTATCAATTACCTATAATTTCTGACATAACTACTCCCTTTAGGACAGAAACAAAGAGGTCATACTTGAGTCCCATGAGACACAGAAAAGCAGAGAGAATTATTTTGCTGACATGTTAAAACTTTGAGACAGAGTTGTTGACCTAAGGTGGAAAAGTATCTAGGAATTTGAGGAAATAGTTGCATTTCACAAAGTGAAGGAACTTGCCGTTTCTGAACTGACACAGGAATGTGAATCAACACAGCAGATTAGTGAATAGACACATGAGTTCATAGACTCAATGACTCTTTCAGAAATTTGGAAAGGATAGATGAAAACTGGGCAGGATATTCACCTTGAAGCTTCGCCTCAGGGGATTTGATAGACCTGAATGCTGTGATCTCTTTGTGAATCTCATTGAAGCTTACAGTGCCATCCCCATCAGTGTCAACATATTTGAATAGACCCTCCGTACAAGGTGCTGGCCACACATACTAGGAAATCAGATATGAGGTACCATTGCCAAATCATAGGAAAAGTGAGAGATAAGGGTGGCAAAAGACAGAGAACAGAAACAGTGCACGTACAAGGGCCAAGCAGATCAGTAAACTGTTCTCGAGTCAAACGTGTATGGTCTTTGCCTGTCACCTTTCTAAACCTGTACTTAGCACGCAATTCCTCATGCCCTGACACTGCAACAAATGAAGGTAAATCTGTAGCCAAGAAAAACGAAAGCACCAACTTGTGTAAAAAAGAAGCTGATGTCTTCAAAACACCTAAGAATGAGCTTCAAAATGTGGCTTGTACAACCAGTAGGAAGTCACAGATTTAGGTATGAAAAGAACAGGGAACCAGGCCCCAGAAGCAGAAAGAGAGACATCACAATCAATCCAAACCATTTAGTTCCAAAAGTGAAGTAGCACAGATGTGCAGGGTGAAGGAACTTACAGCTTCCAGGTTGGTGTAAGCAACTGCCAGTTCCACCCATGCTCTCTTACTATGTGTTCAGAGAGAGCACTCATGTCTAAATAGTCCCTGCCACAGACATCATTCCTTATGTCTCCTGTTATCTCCCCTCTCCACCTCCGCCTCAATACCTTGTAGATTTCAAGGTGTTACCAATGTGAATTACACCTGTCCAACTATATTCATATCTGTAGACCTTAGCCATGGACCCTGCAGCCAGAGTACAACAGATCTTCAGATTTCCTCACTTGAGTTGTGTCAGTTAACCCTCCAACAGTCACCATCCAAAACAGGTAGTAGCTCCGGATCCACCTCATAATTGATCTGATTTCTTGGAAAAACATAAGGATGTTCATCAGCCTCAATTGATGGTGGCAGGCTGCATTTGATATCTCTGAAATGAGCAGGAGAGATTTTTTTGGCAAATGTCACGACTTTATTTGTGCTAGCAATTGCATGTGTAAAGGAACAGGAGCAGTTTGTGAGTGTATGGTATCATCAAGCCACATTAAGTGGGGGACAAATGTTTGAAAATGGTAGAGACAGTCACCAGGTTCAGATTCCTGCATTCAAGATATTTACAGATGTTCCGGACCTTGTCTGACCGCAAAGACCTACTCTTACAAATGCAACTCTGATGAACCTTCACAGCTAATGCTGAAGGACAATGGCAATGTCTGGTCATGTAGGGGTCAAAAGTGCTCTCCATGAGATTTGTCAACTCTAAAATGACTTCTGAAGATCCAGCATGAAGTTTCCTCATAAAGATGCACAGGGCTGACAATACTGGAAAGGTGAAACCTGTAGTGCATGAAGCATTTGGCAGTGTAGTATTGCGACCTAGTCTTCATCATTGAGTTTTTTCTGTACCAGGTTTGAACCTGTGTTCTTAAACCAATATCCCACATCCTAACAAGGAGAGATAAAAGCTTTTACTGTGTACATTCGGTACAGATGCAGCAATTCAGGCATCTTTGATTGCATTTTTGACCTAATGCACACAACAGGTATGAATTTGCTTGGAATTGCTTCATCATCGAAGCGAGTCTTCTTGTTGTCACAGGTCATCTGACAATGAAGAAGAGTTTGGCGAGCCAAGGAATTCAAGATATTGTCTGTTGGAGCGGCAACAGCCACAGAAGGGCCTAACCTAACGCGGATCTAATACAGCTTAGGCAATTGGCTAACATCCAAAGGCAGATAACCACGAAATTGAGTGCCAGAAGAGAAGGGCCCCAAGAAGAAGCTGAAGTCTCTTAAAAGAAAACCAGATTTTGGAAATGAAAGGCAGATCAAATGTACCTTAGCGGTCTTGCTAAAATGCTGAGCACTTAGCCCAAAGAAGCAGCTCCCAGGGACAAAAGTGCACGATAAAGATAACATCTCCGCCTGCAAACACACACACACACACACAAGCACGCACCAAAAGGCTTGTACCTTTGGAAGCTCAGAGAGAAGAGAAGAAAACGTCAAAATATTCGTCAATTCGGGATCATCTCTTGATTTACAGAAGCTATTCTGAAGACAAGGCGAGGGGGGAAACCCGTGGTTGTGATGTAGAAAGAAAGAAAACTGGAAAGATGGCGATGGCGCAATTGAGCAGCAGAGGCACAAACACGACAATGATCACAGAGGCACGCATACAAAAAGAGAACGGAAGAGTTGCGAGGGCACACATCTTCCTCGTCTTTTTCATCTCTTTTGTTCTCGACTTTCATCCAATCCCAAACTTTCTCATCTACATCTCATTCATTTCAAGTACATATTTTATTTCACCATACATTGCTCCTCAATTACATCCCATCCTTTCTTTGCATCCCACACTATTTTATTTGTAGGAGAATTGAGCCATTCCCAAGATAAGGGCCCACTTGCGGTGAACCCAAGGGCCCTTCTTTTGGGAATGCCCCGGTCTGAGGGGTGTTCCTGAAATAAGGGGCCAACTGTAGGTGGAGTTGAGGGGACCCTTATTTTGGGTATGCCCCAATCCAAGGGGTGTTCCTGGAATAAGGGGCCCCTCTAGGTGTAGTTGAGGGGACCTTTATTTTGGGAATGCCCCAGTCCAAGGACATTATGTGTTCATTTCGACTTACCTCCTCAACTGCATGCCATCCTTTTTCATCCAAAGCATGTTATGTACGTTTCCACCTTCCTCCTGATTTGAACTCATCATTTCTTTGCATTCCATTTGAATTATGGTCCTACAATTTAAGCTTCCTCCTAAACAGGATCCATTCTTTCTTTGCATCCCATTCAAATTAGGGGAATGCAATTTGAGATTCCTCTGAAATTGCATCCGTACTTTCTTTGCATCCTGTTGAAACTATTGACATGCAATTACAAGCTTCCTCCTAAATTACATCCATCCTTTCTTTGCATACCCATTGATCTTTTCTTTGCATCCCATGCAAATTATGGACAGACAATTTTTGCTTCCTCCTTAAATTGCAGCTGTCCTTTCTTTGCATACCCATTGAAATTATGTGCGTGAGCTTTCCTGCCAGATTGGATCCATTCGTTGTTGATACCAAAGAGCGCAGTTTGTGAATCCTGGAATAAAGCCTACTTGTAGGTGATAACTGTTGGGACATCTTGGGGGTTGCACACAATATCAAGTCTCATCACAAGTGGCTTAATAATTGATAAGCAGCACATCAGACTTCATTCCTAAATCTTCAAATTCATGCTCTTGTTTGAACCATTTTCAGTTTTGAGCCTTTTCCACATATTCTAGCCTCTAACGTTTCTACCCATTTGACTATGATGGCTGCAATTGAAAGATATGACCATATATGGGGTTTGTAAGGGTATATCACCTTTACCTGTAAAGACTAAAGACCTGCTCCCACTTTTTTAGTGTAATCAGAGGGCACCTTACCCAGCATATTTTTTCCTGTGCTGTTTGCAGGGCGTTTCAAATATCGCAGTGCCTGCTTCCAAGCATTCAAAAAAGCAGGCATTCCATTTTTGAAATGCCTCGCATTTTTTTTCTGTTCTTTTCACCAGGTATCACACAGAAGAGAATAGAAAAAAGCAAATTGGAGCAGGTCATCATGTGGCAAAGCCCATGGCCTCAGGCTTTACTGTACACAGAAGATCCCAACCTAGATGGTTTTCTGTATATAGAGAAAGAAACAAAGTATTGTTGGGTTGGGTCACATTTTGATATACCACCAATTATATAACCCCTTGTGTGGATAGATAATGAGTTTGGGTTACCCTTCTTCACGCAATTTAACCTTCAACCCAAAATAGATAAGATCTGAAATTGTTAGGATAACTTTCCAAGTTTCAGCTTGCAGTTTTCAAACATGACAAAAAATAACAGCAAATTGAGCTTCAAATCTAGTGCACATGGCATTGATGTTAAACTTATTTCAACTTCCCTAAACTTTAAAATATGATGGTCCCATGCACTATAATATACATCTTCCCGTGACTTGAATAGGACGGTCACACATATCACACTACAATAAAAAGAGACCGTAAGAACAATAGGCAACATGGAGTGAACAAGTATTTTACCCAAATGTAAAGCACTCAGAAATTTCCTAGTGTATTTGGAGGGCACCTTAGATCCATGACTATCCCTCTTAGAAAAGAGGAGGCATACTACACCTACTCCTTAAGAGTGTGAGGGATCTTACACCTACTTATAGGTCAATGGATGGTTATGAAGCAGGGATGGTAAACCATTGTGCAAATGTGCAACTAGAAAAGTTCAAAATGAAAATGTGTAAAGCAACTGGAACAAGCACACATATTGCTTGTACTCATGTGTACTAGTCTTTGAGATGACCAATAAATGAATGGTAAGCATCACTAGAGGTCCATTATGCCACCTTGTATGTTACAGTATTCTAGTTAGGAATCACTAGATGTGGAGTCTCACGATCAACCAACCTGGATCTCAATACACTTAAGGTGATGTCTCCTAACATTGCACTATTGTGCATGCAGCACCATTTTTCATGTAAGGTGAATCAGGACCCCTTGACCACTCATGGGCTCGTGTGTCATAGATAAGCACTAAACCCTCCTTACAACCCCGGCCACTGCGTCCACTTCTTCGTAGAAGGTCATCAATTGACCCACCCACCTGCAGCATAATGAGTGTCAGAACAACTCCAGAAAGAACAATTCTGCTTCTCAAGTTGTTACCAAAGAACCTATTGACCTTCAAAGGTTTTGTACCTGAACAACATACACAGAGCTCCCCATACTGGCACATGAGAATCTTAAATAGTTGTCAATGCGAAGAGGAGATGGGATTGGTGGTGGCTCAATCCGACTCCATGTGTCATCCTGGGTGTTGAATTTCCAGAGTGATAACTCAACAGCATGGCTTGAGAGCATGTATATACTTGGACCCATCACTGTGCAAGCAATAACACAGCCACCCATTGGAAGAGCTCTTGTCTTTTGCCATCCATTGGTTTTTGGATTGTAGGAATCCATTGATCTTATGTAAGCAAAGGGCTGCATTGATCGACTGAACATGGTACTAAATTTCACGCCCCCTATGACATAGAAGATGCCATTCACTGCTGCTCCCAAGCATCCATACCTCCTGCAAGAGGTGTCTGTCTCATTATGGTACCATAAACAAGAGCTCTGGAATCCTGGTTAATAGTAACCCTGAACAGACACTCGCAGAATGTGGACCTTGCAGGCAATTGCTGATGACATCTTGCTCTAACTTCTCCTCCCCTCCTATATTGCAGCAAATTTTTTCTTCAGAGCTTCAGCAAGCTTGGAAGAGACAAGATTCTTATTTCCTACCTAGATTTCCTAGGCAGCAGAAAACTATTCCTTCACCTTTTCTGACAACATGACAGCAATCATATCTTTGGACATGACATCTGAATACTTGTGAGGTGAAGGAAATTCATATTTCTGTCTTCCATCTGTTTCTATCAAAAACTAAGCTTTGGGAGGAATTCAGACATGAGTTTCTCAGTGCCATACCTGCGAGGCATGCTTGCAAGAGGTCTCCAAGAATCAAGCTCAGGGACATACTCTTCAGCATCAGCAATAGCATAACGAGCAGAGTCACTGTTGTTGGCACCGCCAGCAACCAAGATCCGGTCTGCAATCACACAACAAGCAAATTTCTTTCGAGGGCAAAGCATTGGAGCTCCTCGCATGATCTGTTTTGTCCACAAGTCATATATTATTGTGCACTCCAGCCCCAAGGGTTTGCTCAAGCTTGCCAGAGCACCAAGGATGAAGATCCTGTGTTTGATGACAGCAGGCTGAGCATGCAGGAGTGCATGCTCATTGCTTTGATACTCAATCAGCCACTCATCCTCCACTATGGAATGTAGGGAGCAGAGCAGCCCAGCTCTCCAGCTTCCCCTCGATCTGCAGTATACAGCTGAAGAGAGACTGGTTCCAGCACCTCCAAACAGGAAAAGCATGCTCTCCACTCTCCCATTCCTTTGACGAAGCTCATAAAATTCACTGGATTGGACCACAGCTTGCCACTTCTTGCATACCATCATCACAGTGCAGATGGACGCTCGTGGCATGCGTGCCAGACAGTCCAGTAAGATGTCATCAGGAAGGGAAGAGATGGATAGAGATGGTGGTTTTGGTGTTAATTTCAGGTCTGCCATGGTTAGCCATCTTGGTGACCAACATCCATGCACCAAACTAAGAAAGCTGGTGGATGATGCTGGTGGTTTCCTCCTCAAGTCTGGCACTTGGTTTCCCATTCCAAATGCTTATAACCAACATAAAGATCTGGAACTTGGAAAGAAGATGATTTTCAGGCTACCTCTTGAACCGCATCCCTTGGGTGTTTCATCTGGTCACTCATGCCATTCAGAAACAACCAATCAGGCAAGAATCAGCTCCATGAGCTTCAATCTTATGATACAGACCTTCTGTTTGTCTGAGTGAATCAGCTTCCGAACTTGGTAGTATCTTAGAACCTGTAAACAAGAACAACTGCGAGGGACTGTACGAGATAATTACAATACAACACTGATTCTTGTTCTTTCTTTGGATTCTTTCAAAATGTGCCAATACAACACATTTTTCTTGGCAGTTTTCAAAGCTTTGCTTCCTTGCTGTGAAGATCATATTTATCTCTGAGAGGAACAAAATGATCAACTCATCACATATAAAAAAGCACCCGATCTCATGAACACCTTCTGCAACTTGGATCAGTATCCAAAACCATGACTCAAATTCCAGTATGAAAAGAAAAATGTTCCCTCTAGAAGCAGCAGGGGAGGCATCAAATGAAACCAGAACCATTTATGGAGCATGAGAGTGTCAGTGCCAAATCAAAGATACTGTGGCAGAATGATGAAGCAGGGAGAAAGAAGAAACTTACAGCCTTCAATGTGGTGTAAACATCTGCTGCTGCTGCTGCTAGCCATGGTCTCTCACTATGTGCTCCAATGTTAGGTCACAGAAAGCACTCCTCATGTCTCTACATAAACTCTCCTGCAGATGATGTCATTCCTGATGTGTCCTGTGATCTCTCCCCTCCTGCCTCTGTCTCCAATGAGGGTACCTAGTTTGGAAAATCAAGGGATGACCACTGCCATGTGTCTGAGAGCCAACCACATAAATCTAAGAGCATCCCCAGCGGTGCTCCGTATGTGACCCTGCACATTAAAATTGGCTAAAGAAAAAGCAAAACGTGTCATTTTGGCTCAGGAAAATGGTTTCAGCCAGCATATTTGCACAGTTTGCTAAGGATCGTAAAAGGCACAGCAAAGCTGTGCACCTGCGAGAGAAGAATGTAATAAATATGATCTGACTGCTGCTCCCTGTTTCAAATTGCCAAATCATAACGATTGCTCCAGGTGGTTTGCAACTCTCACCTATCTGCAGTCTCAGTTCCAGTTTTATGGACGGGGTTGCAAAAAAGTAAATAACTAAACTTGGATGTGAGAAATATTTTTGCAGGGTCACATACTGAGCACCGCTGGGGATTCTCTAACTACTGCAAGACCTAATGCAGCTATTTGCAAAGCAATTGAAGGCAGATCAAACATACCTCTTAGAAGAAGTCTCGCCAAAAATTGCTGAGCTCAAAGTTCAAGTTCGCATCTACCAGGATAGAAAAGGAGCTTTAAAAATGAACTGGCACACCAAATTCACCCCAGAGTCGCCCCCGAACTTTGGACGCTGAGAGAGAGAGTCCAAGCAAGCAAGCAAGCAGCTCCGAATTTTCTGTCACTTTATGTCCCCTGCATTTTTGAGCGCTGGCACATTGGCTTCTCAAACTGGTATTGCAGACCAGAAACAGGCCTGCGTACTCGAAGAACAAACGATGACAGAACAACACAGGCTACAGTCCAAACAATAGCAGCAAACAAACAAAGACACGCATGCGCCCGCGCGCGCGCGCACGCACACACACGCGCTCTCTTCTGTCGCGCTCTCTCGCTCTCGCTTTCGGGGAAGCGTACGCCTTAGAGATGAGGACATATTTTTCATCCAATTTTTGTGCAGTTGCTTCATGCCGGAATCCTTTTTCCACTCAGAGAGTTTCTATAAATAGAAAGGAGAAAAAGAGGATAGGTATTACGAATCCTTTTTCATCCAAAAAAAATTATTTACATAAAAAAGAAAAGAAAAAAGGTATACTAAACCTTTTTTCATCCAAAGAGTTTCTGTAGATAGAATGGAAAAAAAGAGGATAGGTATTACTAATCCTTTTTCATCCAAAGAGTTTATTTAAATTGAGAGGGAAAAAAAATATTACTAAGCCTTTTTCATCCAAGAAGTTTATTTGAATTGAAAATGACAAAAAGGTGGATTTGCTAATTCTTTTTTCCCCCAGGTGTATTAAATAAAAAAGGGGAAAAAGGATTAATTACTAAATCTTCTTTCAACCAAACTTCAAAGAATTTTAAATAGAAAAGGAAATAGAGGATTTACTAATCTTTTTTCATCCAAAGAGTTTATTTAAATTGAAAGGAGGAAAAAAAAATATTACTAAGACTTTTTCATCCAAGAAGTTTATTTGAATTGAAAATGAAAAAAAGGTGGATTTGCTAATTCCTTTTTTCCCAAAGTGTATTAAATAAAAAAGGGAAAAAAGGATTAAATACTAAATCTTCTTTCAACCAAACTTCAAAGAATTTTAAATAGAAAAGGAAATAGAGGATTTACTAATCCTTTTTCATCCAAAGAGTTTATTTAAATAGTAAAGGAAAAAAGTGATTCACAATTCCTTTTCCATCCAAACAGTTTATTTTAATAGAGAAGGAAGAAAAGGATTTTAGGAGGTCATGGCCACCATATGCACCTTTACAAAAAGGGGAAAAAGAGAGGAAGAAAAAAGAGAAAATTTTCTGCTATTTGATGATGAGAGTATGGGGACTAGGGATTCCTTTATCCAATTTTGGGATATAAAAAATCTGGCGAATTTTTCAAAAAAGGGAAAATTAGAGGAATTTACACTTGAAAAACACAGAATTTCACAAAAATTTGGTGGAAAAACAACAAAATATTTCAGAAAAAAAAAGTCAGTGAGTGGGACTAGTCGAATTGGACTTTGCTTTTTTGGTTGTACGTTTTGACCAAAAAATAATTAAAGGGGGCTTGGAAGATGGTAACAGGATAAAAGGAGTATATATATTTTTTAATTTATTGATTTTTGTTTTGTGGATTTATCTAGAGTCTATGGTTTCAAGCAACCCATATATGTATATGTGAATGTTTGTATATAATTTTTAAAAATATAATTTGACATAATTATTATTTCAATATCTTTTTTTTTAAATGTGAAAAGGCACAATAACATGTGCATTTTCATGTCCATGTAGATGGTTAGTGAAAAAGTATGAGGTAATTTCTAGGAAAAGGCATTTAATCACATGGCATTTTTGGGTGACATCACTAAGAACATCACACATTAATTTTATTGGACCCATCAATTTTTTTAAAAATATAAGAAACACTTAAACAAGGATTTTCATTAGAATCTTTTAGTGAGTAGACTTATAATTTTGTAGAAACTTCGAAATTTTAATAATATAAAAAATATTTTATATTTTGATGTTTCTAATCATTACATTAAAAAAGTTTCAAGAATGTAACATGTGTTTCCTTTTATTGAACATTTTGGTTAGGAACACAAGTTTGAAACATATTTTGATTTTTTTTTTTGTGAAATTATTTTTTAAGGTAAGTATTTTAATGACATTTTATTTGGTTCTTTTTAATTATTAATTAAGTAGGTATAACTTAGTTATGAAAATTTAAAGTTTAGAACATGATTTTGAAAATGGCCATTGCAACTAAGAAAATACATTTGTAATGATTTTTATATCTTTTGACTCCAATAAATAATTTAAAGCTTAAATTTTAGCATGCAATGGATAAACATGAAAAAAAATAAAATTACAATTATAGAAACATTTAAAGGAAAAGGGTTACAAATATTATTTGACTAGTTTTACTAGTTAAGAAAATTATTGAAGTAATTCTTAATGATATCACCCAAGATATTTTTTCCCAACAACAAAATAAATCCAATATAAGAAAGGAAGTGATCATGTGTAGAAGGAATTAAATTTGATCAAGGGAATAAAATGTAAAGAAAACATGTTGCCATTAAGATATATAATGAAAGGGATCATTATCTCCTAGCTTTTAGCTCAACATTGTCCAAAGGAAACTAATGTAGTCCATTCACATAAGAAATGAAGGAAATTTAACATAGTAATCAATTATCATCTATTCTATGGATTACCTCAAAAATAACACCATCAAAAGCCATGGCATTGTTGGCATCTTCATGATCAACAGTCCTCATTTTCATAAATGAAAACTTCTTTTCTTGATTAATGCAAAAATTCACAACAACATCACCTATGCTACAAAGCAAGTTGTTGAAATCTCATTCCAAGAAAAAAAATGCATTTATGATAATTGTAGAAAAGAATTTGCAACAATAGTTTGATAGTAAAACATCAATAATGCATGTGGTTGTAACCTTGTGAGAGTTAGTCATAACATGTCAAGTCTCATCACCTCAAGAAGAAAATGTACACAAATGTGAACAAACCCAATGTGAAACCCCAAAGTGCATACAAAATAAAAGATTCCATTATAGGTAATCCAAGTCAATTTATAACAAATCCTTTTCATCCTATGCATTACATTGGTACAAATGCATCATTTTAAATTAATTACTTCCCAATGACAAAGTCCCCAAATTGGAGGTAATTTGATTATTAACTTACAAAAAATAGTGCAAAGACCAATTAGAAACAATTAACCCAGCCTAACCTAACAATATTTGTTCCAACATCAACTGGCACTTGACTAAAATATGTGGCAATTATTTAAAAAGAGAAACGCATGAACAAAGATGCTCAACGTACTTGATATGAAACATAATACACATTGCAATTGTATAGGCTAAGGGTTGGTTATGTACACCACATTCATACAAGTCAATCACAAGCAAGTTCACCAACTTCCTTGTTTAGGATTCATATTTGGCCTAGAAGTTGTGGCAATAAGTAACTAACCTAAACACTGAATTCAAAGCAACCCTCCCCAAAACAATTAGATTTGAGTTTAAATTTTAGTGTCCATAGGTTCATTGCAATAGGAATATTTGCAATGTTAGTGTTGAAAAATATTTCTATGAAGGTCCGACTTGTAGGTGTTTCAAAACATTTTGTGATTGTTGGTCAACCATTGAAGCTTCAAAACCCACATAGAATAGTCAAAATATCTAGCAAATGCATTTGTTGATGACACCTAAGAAACCCAATGGTCTTGTAACATTGAGTTTCTTGTAAGCAAATTTACAAATTGACATTTCCTCCAAGTAGTCCCATGGGACAAAAAAAAACATAATGACAAACAAACACATAGTCAAACAACTCAAGGTTCTCTTATGACAAGAATCCAATCCTAATGTATAGATTTCAAATGGATTAAAATGGAAGCAACATTGTTGTTATCATCTACTACCCACAATGGTTTTTTTTTTTTAATGGTTGACTTTCAATGTACCAAAACGAAGTCCTGAACATAGGAACAACAATACCTTTTTATGCAATGAAATTTTCTCTCACAAGTTATGAATAGAAACAAGCTATTATTCATTTCTTGCGGTACCAAACTTTTCATTATTATGTCTTTTGACTGCTTTGTGAAACCCTAATTGGAGCACATGCAATTGTGAGGACCAAAAGAAGAGGTACAAATTATGATTTATGATATATATTAATCTATGGCATTATTAAAAATGCCTATTTATACATATATATATATATTATTTTATTATTAAAATTTTATCATAACCATTAAGAAATTTTTATCATCAAATTATTTAAGTTACTGTCGATGTTGTGTGGGTATATCTTTTCAAATATACCCATCAAGTACAAATAAGGTATATTATTTATTTTAACCTAGATGTTCTAAAAATCAATATATATATTTGCATGGTGCACATACCAAGGGATATTTCTCATTCTAAAAAGTTATACAAGTGACAGCATAATATTTAAATATTTTGAAAAAAATACAAAAAATATTTAATTATAATTTTTTGAATTGACATTATAACCTTGGATGAATCTAGAGCATTTTCCTTGGCCATGAGGTTTTAATATTTTTTTAATGTAGCTTTTAGCCTTTGACCCTTATCAACCATCTTCCAAGTTCCCACATGTGTTTTCCCACCAAGAAATATAAGAAAATAAATATTATGAAATTATAATAAGGAAATGAAAAAAACAATTTTTTGATATCAATTTCTACATCTAGATGTTGAAGATGTAGAGATAATTGACAACGTTAACCAAATGTGACAATGGCGTATTTAATTGGAAATTGGGATCTAATTATGAAACTAAAGCTATTTATGTGGCATGTTTAGGGTGGCTTTTCAATAAAATGGATGTTAAGAGAAAAAGCTTATGAGCAAAGAGTTATATAAAACATGCAAAAAAAAAATCCTAGCGTATTTGGAAGGCTTGTTATATTCATGAATATCCCTTCCAGAAACAAAAGAAGATTTTATGCCTATGACTTTAACAAATTCAACACTAATAAATTATATTTTAAATTGTTGAAAATTTTAAAAATTTATTGCATGAAAGGCTCAAATTTCAAGCTTTGGTAATGGCAATCAAGTTTAAGTCTCATTCACTTTGAAATTAGGCTTGTCATATGATGCAACCTAACAATAATAAGCATTATCCATTTGGTGAAGTATTTTGATCTTAAGAATCATTATTTCCTATTCCTTTAGGGAAATAGTTGATCATTATCCTTATTATCCCCATTTAACCATTAGCTTAGAAGATTTTTCTAGAAATTCCTAGTAGGTAGTTCAAGGGTAACCTTGGTTTTTTTTATTCCTACAAAAAGGATAATTTGATCATGAAAAAAAAACCATAATATCTTTTTAGTTTTTGCATTCAAGAATTGAATAATTATTTTATTTTAAAAATCCACTTCAATAGTAAAAATAATAATTTATGAAATTTCAAAAATACACATAGGCATTTTCTTTGGTAGGTTTTTTAGACTCTAAACCTCTAACATAATACGACCTTTTCCAAACATTTTTTATTATTTGCTTTTGTAAAAATGGGGAGAAATAATGTTCCACCAAATTATAGGATGAAAAATGTTGTCAATTATTGGATACCTACTTTCCATCATGGATTGGTTTGAAACACAAAATTCTTGGGTTTTCACCAATTTTTGTGTTTTCCCCTCCCTTTTAATTGTCATGAATTTTAACATTTCAACTTCATTTATAGAATTGGGATATAGTTTGGGAGGGATCTGATTATGGGATCTCCTTGTGACTTGAAGGGAAAATAGGTGTGTGTTTGAGTTTTGAAACACACATTCATTTAATTTAAAATAGTGTAGGTTGTGTGGTTGGCCCAAGTGTGAACTCATTCCTAACATCCTTCTTCATCAAAGGCTTTCCAATGATACCAAAAGTGCAACAAGAAGCATGCTTACTTGGGTGATGATGGCGTGATTGTGTTTTGACCCAAGTGTGAACAATAAAACTAAAATTAGCTAAATTTGTGTTTAATTTTTAAATTACAATTCTGTTGAATTTTTATTTAATTTCCATTGAATTTTTTTTTTCCATTTAAAAATATTTTTGTAGCAATAAACCACTTAAATTTTCGTTGGATTTTGAAGTCTAACTTTTGAGTTTCTTCATAATTCTAAATCATTTGGAAGAATTTTGTAAGATTTTGCTACCAAACCATTGAGTTTCTTTGTAGTTTTAAAATTGGAGGAATTTTGAATGTAATTGCCCGAATGTGAAGTGGTTATCTAACTAATGTTTACTTTCAAAATCATTTTTTGTAATTTAACTAAATTCTAAATGATGAAAACTATTTAAAATTCACCATCCACTGTACCATAGGTCTAAATGTTTATGAATCACCTTCATTAAAACTTCCTCACATTCATTGAGGGTTTTCCAACAATATCAAGAACATGTCCAAATTCTCCTCTTTTTAGTTTTGATTTAAATGAATTTTCAATGAGGAACTTGTTCAATATTTACTAACTTCTTCAACGTAAGTCAAAAGTTAGTTGCATGTAACAAAAATGAAATCAAACTTGACCTCAAATTGGACAAATCTCCAATTTTGTTAAAAAGAGATCGAAATCATGGGATTAAAATTTAAAAGGTTTGATTTTAGGACTAGATTGGAGATTTCATAGAAAAAAAAATATTAATTTTCAAAACTAGAACTAGACCATCCTTTGAAAATCAAGAATCAGACAACATTGATTTAAATACAAACATCATTAATTAGATCTAAACCATATAAGTTCTACGCTCTAATTTATAACGAGACTGGAATGACACAAGGACTCTACTTAAATGAAATCACAAACCTTCATTGGTGCAATAGTTTTTGCATTATCGTTTATGACCACATGAATGATAATCACTTGGAGGAAGAAAACTCATAAAGTGGTGCAATCACTTTTTAAAAAAAAGTAATATAACATCAAATAAGAAATTTCACTATGAAATGTAAAAAAAATATGACTAATTTTTAAAATAAAATTTGTTTGATAAACATACAAATAATTAGCTTCAATTCCTTTAAATCTTATTAAAATGAAAATTGAAAGATTATGTAAGAATTGATTAAAATAAAACATGTCAATTTTCTTAAAATATGAAATTTAATATAAAATTCGTTTTTGAGATAAAAATGTTTCTAATTAATTTGATGTTATTTTTAAAACTTCAATAAGGCTTTGATGAAGATTTAACAACAAAAATCATAATGAAATTAATTTTTATTTTTGTTGCCTTTTATGTTATAAAAATTTGTTATTGCCTTAATATAATAGTAGACATGCATGTATGATTTTAGGTTTTACCAAGCATGTATGGGGCAAACACAACTAGTTTATAAAGTTGGTTGGGGGTATGTAGTGGGGTTTATAGGTGAGAATTTAGAGAGAGCAAATGGGTTAAGGTATTTAATTTTTTTCCCTCTCTCTCAGGTTTGTTTTTTTATTATGGGGTTTCAATGGGTACAAGGATTGGATAATTCAATTAGATTGAAAGAATTACAAGTTGTAAGTGTAGCTTTAAGAAAAGGGGATGAAGGGTTGGGAGGTTTTCTTTCTTTTCCAAAAGGTTTTTTTTGGGGTGAGGAAGGGAGCATGAGGTAATTCCACCACTTTCCAAAGGAGTTTTTTTCGGTGGGATTGGGAGAGGTGATGTTTTTGGGGGATAGGGATTAACCCAAGAGGTTGTTTCTTGGGTGGCATGGGAGGGAAAAGTTTGGTTGTTTCTCAAGGTAGGAAGGTGGGTTTTTTTTTTGTTTTTAAAAGAATTATTTCTTTGGTGGTGTGGGATGGAGTGGTTGGAAAAAGGGGGTGGGTATATCTTTTTTTTCCCCCTTTTTTCTTTGATAATATGGTGACTTAATGAAGATTTTTTTTTTCAAAAAAATATTTTATAAAAAATAATACCATTTTTTTGGGCATGGAAAATTTTCAACACAAAAATTTAATTTTGAAAATTTAACAAAAAGAAAAAACATTCTCTTGTTTAAAACCAGACACTTAATACATTTAACCAAAAAAGGGAAAAAAATCAATTTTGACTTTTTGTGTTTAAAATTTTTATGTACATGAGAAAAAAATTGATGTTTAACAAATAATAATAATATATTTGAATGAAAATGAAAATAATGGTTATATAGTGGAAAAACATTTAAGGTTTATGTGTTATCTTTCAAATCTAGGTTGAAATATTTGAGGTTCGGGTGTAAACATGAGGTGTATAATAAAAATTCATATGATGCCAAAGATATTGATGTCTTGTTCATTATTAAACCATAATTTAACCACCAAACCATGGATATGATCTTTTATTGTTAAGTTGAAATCTACCATAGTCAAAATTTATTAAAATTGAATAATTAAAATTCATAAGATACCAAGGGTATTGATATCTTGTTCATTATTAGACCATAATTTAGTTGCCAAACCATGGATATGATCCTTTATTGTTAAGTTGAAATCTACCATAGTTAAAATTACTTAAAGTCAATACAAAGTAGGAAAAGGTTTAGGGTTAGGTTTAGGGTTTAAGTTAGGTCTTTGTTGCATATAAATATAACATTGTATGTTTGTTGTTTTTTTTTTTCACAACATGAACAATGTGCTTGATTTAAACTTTCACCATTTGTTGACTATGTTTTTTATTTCCTTTGCAAGTGTGTGTTTATGCAAGTACATGTTTTCCCAAGTGTGTGCTTTGAAGATGGTTTGTGCATGAGTGTAAAGCCTAAGCTTGGAGCTTTGAGCTTGTAGTTTAAAGCTTAATGTGATTTTAATCCACCTATATGGATGGATGTGTTCATAAACAAATGATTTCATATGGATGAATGTCATTTTTGCATGGATGATTTCATTTATGAATTGGATTAAATAAATAAATTATTGGATGAAATTCATTCATGATTGGAAGATAAATAAATTAAAAATAATTTATATCCATTTTCATTGGTTGTTTAAAGATTAATATTTCAAACTTGAATGTCATTTAATAATGATGGATAATGTAACTACAAGGGAAAGTATAATGGTGAAACCAAAATAATTTAAATTTTTTTGACTAAAAATCATTTTCATCAACAATGTTAAACAATTAAAAAAATGTTGTCATGGGATGAGTGTTACACCCCCCCCCCCCTCCCCCTCCCCCACCCCAATTGTTGTTAAGAACATTATATATGTGTTTTGAAAAAACATGAAAATTTTTTTTTATTAAAAAAACCCCATTGTCATTTATGATAATAATATTTTTGAAGGAAGCTAATCAAGGTGCTTGAAATTGAATTTTAGTTTATTTCAAAAACCCATTGTCATCAATGACAATAAGTAGCTTAAAAATATTTAAAGCATTCAAAACCCATCGTTGTCAATAACATTAGTTAGATTTGACGAAAGTTGTAACACCTTCAAATAATAATGAAAAAGAATCCCACATTATTGTTCATGATGCACATAAATAGGTTTGAAAGAAGTTGTGGCACCTTTGGAGAAGAATAAAAAACCCCATTGTTGTCAACGGCATTGGCTGAGTTTGCCTGAAGAAAGGAAGAATTAAAAAAAAAAAAAAACCATGGGGTGGATGTTAGCATGATAATAGTGATATAATTAAAACATATTGAAAATAATGGCAGTTCAAACCATAGCCATCAAATACTTTTATAATGGAATTTACATTATATTACTTAATAAATGTTATATCATATAGAATTAAAATATGTTTCATGAAGTTCTAGTTAATTAAAATTAGGGGAAAAAAAAGTTTCATTGATAAAAACTTAATGATAAAATAAAACATTAATCCACAATGAGGATGAATGCTTACATTCATCCTCATGTTTGCTTCTAAGTTTATTTATATAACATTCATTTTGTGGTTAAATTTTTGGGTTTTACTTGCATGGGTATAAGGGGAAAAACATTTTACCATTCCAAGTTCCAACTCTAGGCTCTAGGTTCAAGCTCTAAGTTCATTCATAGGTTGCCTTTGTGCATTTTTGTAATTATTAGTTTTGCCAAATGCTACTTCATTTGTTTGTTATCAAATTCATTTTGGTAAGGGGTTTTTTTTTGGCACAATGGTCGTTGTTTTAGTGAAAGAAGCTACATTAGTTGTTACAATGGATGATTTGGATTTTGGAATTAAAGATGTTACATATGAAGCAAAGGTACTCAATGGAGGCCAATGTGTTATGGTTTTAATCTAGAATATGAAAACAACATCAAAAGGAGATCGATATTTGAGGGCACAACATTACATAATTTTAACAAAGGTTGTTGATGAAGCTATTCAAGTTTGTTTTCTTCAATCACACAACAAATGATCAAGTGTTCAATCTATATTGAAAAAGCTAAATTCTTTTCATTTCATTTGCATCATTCAATGTTTATTTCAAATTTACACAAAAAATCAATCAAAACTTAATGTTCATTTCATGATCAATTATATTGAAAAGATAATGAAAATATGAAAATAATGTAATGAAAAATAAAATTTCAAAATGTTGGTTTTGAATATCAAAGAAAATTGGGTGTTCACATAATTTTCTAAGGTGGTCCATTAGGTGGTCTCTGGTAGTATAAGGTGGAAACCAATGTTGGTTGATTCTAGTTTTTTGTTGGTTTTAGTTGTTGGTTTCAATTCTAGTTTTAATCTAGTTACAAGGTTAACTTGGTTAGAGGTTCCACAAAATAAAAAAACCAGGTAAAAATCAGTTTGATGGTTCATAGTGGAAAGAGGAATTGGCATTAAATTGGACCGACAGTTTTAGTAATTGGAAGAGATAAGAAGAATTGTTTCCAGGGTTTGTTTCAACATTTCCTGATTTTGGTTTTAGGTCAAGTAGAATTTCATGAGCATGGTTTTGTTGTTAGATGGTCATATTTTGTGAGTTCCACTGTGTTTTGCCAATGACATTATGGGAGCTTTGGAGTTTCATGGCACAAAATTTGTAGTCTTGCGATTACCCACATGATGATCCACATTTCTTCCATTTGGTAAGTGTTTTGTCTTTGTCATATTCAAGGTTTTTTTTCATCAAGTCCACTTTGCCTTATGTGTTTTACAGGACTTTTTTGTTTTGGTTTCCTTATCGCCTTTTTTCTTTCTTTCGTTTTTTTTCTCCTTTTTCTATTTGGTCCTTTTTTCCTTTGTCTTAATTCTCTTGGCCTTACTTTCATAGTGCAAAATAGAGAATAGTCCATTATTATTATTATTATTATTATTATTACCTATCTTTATCCTTCTTTTCCTCCTTCACCTTGGTTTCCTTCTTCTTGGTATCTTATTTATCTTGTTGCCACAATTGCTAAAAAAATGGACAATTCCCATGTATTTTATGTTCTTTTTTAAATATCTTAAATCTCCTCCTTATTAACCTTTGTCTTCTTTTTTTTTATTCCTTTTTGTTTTATTCACATAGTTGCAAAAAAATTGACAAAAATCTACTATTTTTTTTTTTCGTTCTTTGTCCTTCTTTAGACCTTAAATTTATTCTTTTGTCTTATTCTCATTGTTACAAAATTGTGTGTTTTAATGCAAGAAGACTTGTTGGTTAAAAAAATTAAGTGAATAAAAGCTTATGGAAGGCTTTTCAAAAAAAAAAACCTATATTTGTGAAATGAAACAAGATTTTTGATTTTGGGTTCAAAGGGGTTATTGTGTGGACTAGATGCAACAATTATTATGGAAAATTCTTGTGGTAAGTCTTTTGTTTTGCCCTTTTTGTATGTATGTGATAGATGGGGGTATAATTTTCTTTTTTATGCTTGAATGATCTTTTTTTCTTGTTATTTCTTTTGTTATTATTAATCTTTTTATTATGTATTAATTCTTTAAATTAAATTACATTTCCACAACATTTTTTATTATGCACTTTTTATGCATTTCATTCTTTTTGTTTACAAATTATGTGTTTAGTTTTATTTATTTCTTGATTGATTTACCTTTTTCCCACATTTTCCTTATGTTTATGTTCATTTTCATTTCCCTTTTTGTTTTAACATTTTTTTTTTCAAGTGATCGGGGTGTTGTCCATAGATAGTCTTATTGCGTCTCCATTTCAAATAGTATGTGAAAATTGTCATGTTGTAACCCGAAATTAGGTTACATCCAACTCTTGGATGTCACTGATTAGGGAAGTTAGGTCGTTGTTAATTAAGCCATTGGTTTCTATGACGGCTGCTTTTAATGAGAAGCTTGACGGCTGCTTTTACATGAGAAGCTTTGCTGGATTGGGGAGAGGAGCTGTACTGAGGAGTTTTGCATGACGGCTGCACTGAATGGGTATGGAGCTTGAATGGCGGCTTGGAGTGTGAGGGAGGCGGCATTGGAGAATTGGAAAAGCTTCTGGAAGGAGCGAACGGCAGGTGGAAAGATAGATCAGGAAGGCCGTTTGGAGGAAGGAAGGGCAATGTGTTTGGAGTTAGACTGGATAGTGGTGAGGCAGAGGGGAGAGCTTAGCTATGCTTGAGATTTTTTCGCTGCGTCTGAGGGGTAGTTGAACTCTTGTTGCTGAGCTAAATGAGAGGAATCGAGGAGAATGAAAAACCATATGTTGAGGCAACTTTAGGACTTTCTTCTTTTTGATGCGAGCTTCTAATGGCCAGAAATGCTTGAGCTCTCGAGGATGTACATATTCTGTAAATAAGCAATGAAGAATTTCTTTGGAATTGTATTAGTGTAGAGATGCATGACAGGAAGTGTGTGTCGTTGAATTGCTGTGTCGTTGGGTCGGTCAGTCTGTGAATCGTTAAGGGATCAGGGAGAGCAGGAAGCCATTTTGAGTCTTGGAGATGTTGAGCTGTCAACTGATGTGAAGCTGATCGACGCCAGGGATCACATCAGATAGTGTATGTGCTGTCTGTTTTCATAGGACCCTTTTCTTTTGGTATCAGAGCAAGGTTGCGTAGTTGAGGCCAGTATAGAGCTTGTGACAATCAAGGTAATATGAGACGTGAGAATAATGTCGTCGCCTAGTGGAGAAGAGATTCTTGAGGAGCTTTTGACACAGGAAAATCGTGAACTGAACCTGGTTTGTAGGTTCGATTTCTGGACCATTCAGAACGAGCCACAAAGGGGAGCCGTGATCTTACGATTTTTGGGTTTTGGTATAGTTAGAATTGTGGGTATAAATCCTGACCAAGCTCGGGTAGGGGACATTGCTGTGGAAGTGTCCCACAATGGATTTTACACCAGTGCACGGGTCTGGGTGAGAGTGACAGATGGCGCAAGGGGGTGGGCATGGACCTCAGAACTTCAGGACAACTTCTACTTCACCTCTTACCTTGCGTAGGGTCGCTCCTGAACTTGCAGAAAGGCAATGCAGTGTCCCAAGGCTGGGGGACATATGGATTCCTAGATCGAAAGTGTCGCCGAACCATTTCGTGAGGCTGTACATACCTGGAGTAGAAGACTTGTTTCAAGAGGGAGATCGCCTGCTTCGGGTGGAGCATAGCGGATCCCGATCCCGCCTGATTAGCTGGAGGGTGTGGTTAGGACGAGAAGGACAATGGCGATTTCAACAGCAGTCGACGGATGAGCAACGTTTCT
>Ga0209611_10004142_pt1 | contig 24896 bp, 19 predicted proteins | sample S1TSphgellanicum_3_FD_187693 | JGI IMG/M metagenome (GOLD analysis project Ga0209611, IMG submission 187693) | Host-associated microbial communities from peat moss isolated from Minnesota, USA - S1T2_Fc - Sphagnum magellanicum MG (SPAdes) (version 2) | ecosystem: Host-associated > Plants > Peat...
CGCCCTGTGCTTCACCGGGCTCTCCCTTCCCCCACCCCCCAAAACACTCCAGAAAGAACGGGAGCCAATGGGATTACACCAAAAAGGTAATGAAAGCGAAATGACGTCAAAAAAAAAGAAATAAGTCAAAAATAAGTAAAAAACACACAGATAGACACCATGTTTGCTTTAATATATAAGATTGCCCTTCCTTAACTTTGAAAGTTAAATTAGAGATAATGATGCCATTCTCAATTGAAACATCAATTATTTATAAATCATTTCCCCCCTAGTTGAACAAAATTAATTATCATTCGTTTTATCAACCATTCTGTCTTCATGTTTGAACATACCTTAAATATCATATCCATAATGATAATCTCATGGTTAAATTCCTTGAAAACACTTGTTTAAAATCTAACTTTTAGCTTACTTAACAACGATTCAATGAGTTAACATAAATTGTTTTACTACATTGTTTACTTAAATGACATCCATCAACTCCATCATATACATCATATGATATTTGAACAAATCTCATAACTATTATTAGCAATAATTTACATAGCTAGTTTACATCGCTTAGTTACCATCTACGAATATTTTCATCCCTATGATAAAAATAATCCATAATCATCACTTCCATTCACAATGGATAAAATTCATCCATCATAATGCATCCATACTACATTAAGAAAAAATCCACCATAATTACTTTTCCTCTAAATAAATGACTAAATTTTTCATTTAGGAAAGTTCCTAAGAGGATCCGCTTTATGAAAGGATCTATGGAAACTTCCACCACGAATGATATATAAATTCTTGTTGACCCATATGACCTTCAATTGTTCTTGCATTCATGACAACCATTATGCTTATGACAGTTGAAAGCAAAACAGATATTAGAGTTATCCGTAAAGTAACCCCTGTCTTTGGGCCTCCTTTCACCACCTATACCCTCTTTCAGGTGGTATCGGCAAAGTAACGACGTTTTATTAAATCTCAGTATGAAATGTTGAAACTCAGCATTTAATGCACAACAGAGCAGATATTGGATTGGATTGGATTGGATTCCAACTTCCAAGCATGTGTCTAATGGTTTTTATATCACCAAAGTTGTGTTTTCTTCAGTAATACCTCATTCATTGTTTATTACCAAAAGTTGTGTTTTTGTGTTTCCCTGTGAATGAATGTTTTCACAACTTAGTTGATGGGAATTGGCTAATGGGGGGGGAGGGGGTTGAAAGCCATACCTTTTTGGTACATACAGCCCAGCAGCAGCCCCTGGCAACACGTTCAGATGATTTTGGTAGCCTATTTTTGCATTGTTGCCAAATACTTAAAAAAATTAAAAAATGCAATTTTACGTGATTCACTGCACCCAAATGAAGAAGAAGAAGAAGAAGACTCTTCTCGCGTTTCGCTGCTGCGAGCGAAATCGTACTACAGTCTTTTCTCGATACTCGCGAGTTGTTCCTGCGGTGGAATCGGTGATCACTGGAAGCTTGCTTGCCTCTCAAGCTGGTGATGTGAAATGGAGAAAGCTGGGAAACTCAGGAAGAAATAAGGAGGTTTGAGGAAGTGGGTTGCAGCATGACTGGATCGGCATAAGAAATCGCGTGCATATATTCTCCGGTTGTGTGTGCTTGTAACAGGAGGGAGGGGGTTGAATGTATTTTATCTGTAGGGTAACAGATACAAAGGCTGGCTAGTAAGCGAGAGATCGGTGGATGCAACCCTATGCAAGTCAAATCGATAGGGAAGTTTGTCTGTACTTCCTCCTCCTCAGTTCTATATGCAAAGGAAGACAATATAGGTTCCGTTGAGGATTTGGTTTTCGCCATGGGGGAGCACGATGATGAAGAGCTGCAGCGGGCATTTCGTATGAGTCTGCAGGCCGCCCCTGATGCCAAGCGCAGTAAACCTCGAGATAATCCAGGGACTGCGGAAAGCCCTGAAGCAAGCGACCGTAGAATCCAACGCGAACTTCGTGCTGCAGCGGCTGAACAGAGGAGGGGAGCTTTATTAGGGCTCACGAATCTTTCGTCTTCGCAATCCCTGGACACCAAAGGCGCTTCGACACCCTCCCTTGCCAGTGAACCTCGTACAGTATGCAAAGGCACAGACAGATCAGAAGGTCCTGTTTCACTTAGAGATGCAGCAGAGAAGATGAACCCGGGGAAGAGGAGGGTAGAGGGTAATAGACAACAGCTGCCTATAACGGTGGCAGAGCGGTTGCATACTATGGTGTTTGGGGTTCAGCAGGTCTCAAGAGAGGTACTCGCCCAGTGGTGTCACCAAGGTTTCAGGTGATTCTCATTTGTCTTCCGTGGTATCTCTTTTGCTAACGTATTTCTGAAGCTATAGCTCTGTGGAAGCTGTGTCATTATTTATTTTGGGTCTCCAAGCTTTGCAATTACATTTGGCGACCACGCAGAAGGTTTCAGGTCTGGGTTCCAGAACTGACAAAATTACGTCCCTCTCGTTTTCTCAACTGGCACGTTCTGAGAATGTGCAAATGCCAAAGAATATCTTGATGTTTGAGCTTTGAATGACAAACTATGCAGAATTCAAGTACCACAATTCTGCCTGCTTGAGCAGCATGCTGGTCAAATTGCCAGCTTGACAGATTTCTGTGAGAAGATTTGACACTGTGAATTTGTATTCTACACATTTGTTTGTTGAGACATGTTCCTTTCAACTGTTCAGGTTCAGTCCTGACCAAGACACATCACTAGGGCTTGTGCAAAGGGAGGGCGGACCATGTGGAGTTTTAGCTCCCATTCAGGTCAGTTTTGCCTGAATGTTTGTGTGTATAGTTCATGACCTGGTTTCTCAGATTGTGTGCTGCTGTCAATAGTGATTATCAAAAGGCTATATTAGTGCCATGACCTGGATTGATATAGGTCTGAGTCAGATCAGAGCTAGACATTCTTTCAATGCCTAATTAATTGGCTCTTTCCTAGAGGTGCTACATTTGGATGGTCTTTTCTGTGCAGTTGGCTCTTGAGAGTCTATTATAAGAGGACTCAGCAGTTTTTTTCTTAAGCAAGAAAAGATCCTAGGGTTGCATGGAGTCTTGAGTGAATGGAAACCAAAAGTCCCTGGCTTTGTCAAGTTGGAGGTCCAAGTGTCATCCCTTAGCAATGATAATGTTCCCTCTTTGGTTCCTTTCTGTTGTGTTGATCCTGAACACCTTGAAAGATTGGAGCATTCTTTCATTTACTGTCTTTACAGATATATATACTAACAACTTTACATTTGTAATTAAGAAGCTAAATCATGGAATTTTTCAACTTCACAAATTGCTCAAGGTCCGCAGGATAGCTTCACAGAAGGAGCTTGACTACTCAAGACCTTGAACTTATAGGAGGATCTTCAGGATAATCTTATGGAAGGACTTGAAAACTTCAACTTCTCTGTTGCCAAGTTGCTGGTTAAAGATATTAAAATTGCTCAAGACCTAATGCTAACACATCATCTTCTCTTTTGTTGCAATCTTTTGATTTATGTAAAGATCAATCTATCAGACTGAAAGCTAGAGTGCAGGTTCCAGTGACAAATTTTTTCAATAGGACGTTTCATTCCCACCTTTTCAGATTTTTGTTGGGTTCAGATGTCAGCACATAACTTCAAATATGTTTGATTGAAGGAGGAGCCAGGTCTATGGAGTTTCTCCCTTCAATGTAGCAAAAGCTTCAGATTTATCTTCTAAACTAGATTTCCTGATAGAGGACTTGTTCCTTGAGTGGGTTCAGATGGTATTTAGAAGTCAGCTCATATCCCAATGGGTACTAATTTTGCAGACCTTTTAGCTAACTTCTACCTCTTTATATATGAATTTGTTTTTGGATTAAGTCTCACTTTTGAAGTTATTCTTAGTAAGAAGGTTTGTAGATGATCTGAGTTCCTGGTATTCCTGATTTGTATGTTGGCAAAGACTATTTTTGATGGCATATCTGTTAAATCATTCTGTGAGTTTAATTGCACTTCTAATGGCTTCTAATGGTCCTCGTTTGTCTTTCCCTTTTGGTTGTCTTTTTCTGTTTCTTCTTCCCATTGTGTATATTTGTTGGTTCTCTGTTTTTCCCTCTCTATTTTGTCTATGTTTTTCCCTTCTATAATTAGGGTGCTAGCCAGTATCATGGCTGAGTCTTCCTATTGCTTCCAGACTTGTGACAGAAACTCAATACACAGGTTAGTGGGTACACTGGCCTATACCCACTGTAGGGAGCTGATGAAGCCAGTTGTTAAGTTGTGATAGATAAGTTGCCATCATACATGTTGCTGTTGATGGTCCCTGAACAAGTGAGAGACTCACTTTTTTTCATGCTGCTAGTTTTATTGTTCTTCATTTCAGTTCCACCTGTCTGTGTTTTTCTTCTTTCCCTGTTCTTCAGTTCTTATCTGGAAGTCTTTCTTCAACTTGCAGGGAAAGTTAATGCTGTTCTGGCTTTCTTAATTGTGAGTACAGAGATTTCTCAATTCTCACAACAATTACATCTACTCTAATGGCTTCTCTCGCTACTTATTGGATTTAGTGATGTATGAAGATTCAAAAAGTCTTAATATTGACATTCTTGAATAGAGTTATTAGCCGGAATATGCAGGTACTAACATGATTCATATCTCTCATGTGGATTCCAATATTTAGCTGTTTTTTGAATACTCAATAGTCAGTTTATGGGTTCCTTTATGGCTTGATATCTCAAAAGAGTTCTCCGTAGTTCAAATGGCTAGTTTAATCAGTTGTCTGAAGAGAAAAAGGTTACTCTTCAAAGTTTCTTTGAAGTTGAAACAGTGACTTGCATAAAGTGGAAGTCTTTCTGTTTGTTGTTTCTGCCTTTGGAATTGTGAATGTGATCATCCTAGGGCTCCTTAATTTTATTTGGGGATCTTGTCAAAAAGCCCATTCTGTCCTCAAAAGATCATGTTATCAGAATTCTCTGTCTTATTTCTCTCTTTGCTTCCTCTTTTCTTGTTTGCTTTATCTTTTTCATTCTCTTTGTGTTCCCCTTTCTTCTTAGCTTCCTTGATCTTCTTCTCTTTTAGGTTTTATTGAGGTAGCCGGCATCGCTGCTGAGTCTTCTTCCTATTGCATGTGGTCTGTTGACAGGTACATTGGTAATGTATGACATTGGCCACCACCACTGCTGGGAGCTGATGAAGTCAGTGGGGATGTTATGGTAGCTAGTCACTACTGTATATGTTACTGTTGAAGGTCTCTGAACATGTGAGTGATTGTTATGTTTGTTTAAACTGCTCCTCAGCTTGGTTTTCACTGTTCTTTAGGGTTTGGGATTCTTCCTTTTCCTGTTTGCTGATATGTTGTTGGATCTTATTCTATATAACCTTATCATTGGGTTGTCTCTGAATTCTACTTTAGTTGACTTGAACCGTAAGTATAGATAAATTCTCATGAAGATATATATTGAATTAGCTCTTAGAGGGAGCATTGAAGGATATCCTTCAGTCTGTCATAAGTACATATATCAGTTAAGTTACCTTGACGGTTTGATTGGAGACCTAGCTGCTTCTTTCTTCACCACACACCTTTCATCCTGGATAGTCTATGACCTTCTTTTTGTAGCAAGTCAGTTGTCACAGTACATTTTTGTGTTTGGGTTGTGGTTAGGGTGATACTCTAATGAAGTTTCCCTGTTTTGATCTGGGTTTATTCAGGCGTTGGTCCTCAAGTACCTTCTATTTGTATTTGAGGATGACACAGGCAGTGATCAGAAGGGCAAGGCTGCTGATGCCAGTCTTCCTACAAAGGTGGGGAAGGGGGTGCATAGTGAAGTCCTGGATTCCAAACTTGTCTTTTCTCACGCTCAAAGAACAAGGTACAAGTTCTTTCCTGTGTAATAAGCATTCTTCCTGCATGAAATGAGCTCTCAAGTAGGCTCCAGCAGTGTTTATTTTTCAGGAGGAGAGGAAGAAGTCTTTTGGTGTGCTTGCAAAGAGCAATTTTTTAATCTGATTGTCATTATATTTGGTTTCTCATTCTCAGACTGACTCTTCAGTGAACTGTGAGCCCTCCAAGCAGATTACTGCAGGTTAATGTCAATGTTTGGCAACTTACAATTCTTCACTCTGTTCTTGCAGGGCTCTTGTTTATGCCATTGGAGAGACATTGTGGCGTGCTGGAGGCAGAAAGAAAGCTACTGTGGCTATGCTTGATATTCCTGCCATATATATTGATCGGAATTTCAAAGAGGAAGAGCAGGATGAGGTTCGTAAGGCATGTCAGATGTGTACCTGTATCTGGCCTTTGTGTAAAGCATTTGAATTGATTCAGACTGATACAAGGTGTTCAAGTTGTTTTTTTATTAGCTGTCCTGCATCAGTTGTGATCCTTTGTGCAGTTTCTTAATCAGACAATAGCAGCTTGATGTCAAATTACATTGCTACTGAAAATGAACCCCATGACACATGGTCCTTCAGCTTTCTATAGAAGCCAAGTGTTTTTTGCTTAGACTCTGTTGTCAGAATTGTCTTGCCAAGTGCTGTATGTAAGATTGTATCAGGGAATTTAGTTGAATGCCTTACTAGTGACGAGTACAGGTGAAAAACTATCAGGCTGTTATGATCACAGTGCCATCAGGTGTTGGTTGTCATGTCATCTGGACTCTCAGGTCATCACAATCACCATGCATACTTCAAAATCTTTGGGGGCTCTTTTGCTGTCAAGAGTGTTCCATAACATCTTCCTTGTTTGCTGGTTATTGCTTAGGCTGTTGCAAAAGCCTTGGAGGGAGTCTGTCTTGATTCTGGAAAGGAGTTGCATCGATTGGTGAGATTTTGTGATGTGACATCCATCTCTTCCCTTCATCAGCAGCTCCAGAACTTGCTGCCAGGATTCAGGAGCCCCATGGGTGCACTCCTACTGCTTTTCTCAGCACTTTTATCAAGAGGTCTTGTAAGTAATTCTCCTCTTTATTTCTATGAAGGAAAAAGTAGGTCAATGTCCCTCACATGGGAAAGTTTGTGTTTGCTGCAAACTAATTAGCCAGTGATACCATCAAATTTCCCTTCATTGCTAGGATAATGTGATATCTTTCAGGTATGTTACTGAAAATAACAGAAAGGATTCATGTTAGAGCTCTGGGTCTTTTCTTGGAATCTGGGTGTTGTCAACCAGGATGCTGTTCAGGCAGACAGAGACGATCCTGATCAGCCACTGGTTACAACTCCATTTGGCCATGCATCTCAGGTTTTGACACCTCCACCTGTCTTCAATGTCTGCATGTTAGTAAACTAGAATGAGATTACACTGCTGGAACTCCCCATGAACAGCATGTTGGGGTTGACAAGTTTGGATATTTCTATAGTTATGTTCCGAGAACATCTGGAAATGATTGTCTATGTTGCCAATTATCTTTTATAACTTCTGGAAGGGAATATACAGTGATTGAAGGGTTAGACTCTTACTCTTGCAGTAGGACTACCCAGTCTTGTCATGGCATATTTGCACCTCGTCTCATTTGCCTTTAATCCTACTTTTCTCTAACTGTCCAATTGTAGCATCCTATCAATGCAAGTTAATAATCTGCATATGGTCCAGCAAACTGTGATTACAATAGCATGTAAGTTCATTGAGTTAAGGGTCATTTAGCTGAGGTAATGAAATACCATCTGACATCTTTGAGAAACCTCTGGAGTACATCTTGGAAGAGGGAGTGTCAGGCCAATGCCTGCAGGCCCCTCAAATGTCCATCTCAGATGCTTTGGATCAACCAATGCCAGCTAGTGGTATTCATCTAGCTTCCATTCATTGCTGTAGTGATGATGAGTAAGCATATTTGCAAGAGAATGAGTGTGCAGTTATTAGCATGATTCATATGCTGCATGTGGATTCTGAAATTTCACATTCGTATAAAATTAGGCATGGTCAAATAGTGGGTTTTAAGATTCTTAAAGATTTTGAACTCAAAAGAGTTTTTCTATTATGTAGAGTGCTTAATTAGTCTTCTGAAGAGTAAATATTACTCAGAGTTTCTATTAAATTCAGCCAGGGGTCTCCTAGATTTCTTTTTGGTGTTTTAGACTTTGGAATCTTAAATTGATTCTCTTATCTTGTCAAAGTAGGTAGCATTTCAAACATCACTTTGTGTTGAAAAGAATGTGCTTAAGGCTCTCAATGTTGTTTTCTCTTTGTCTGTTGTCCTTCCCCACCCTCTTCTTGGATTCCTCAACCTCTATCTTTTTTCTGTTTGGGCCAGAAAAAAGATCTAGCCAGCATCATGGCTGATTCTTTTTGTTAGGTCCAGTCTTGTCACAGAAACTCAGGACATTGGCTAATGTCTGAATTGGCCTCCACCCAATGCTCAGAGCTGACAAAGTCAGTGGGACATTATGGGAGCTGGTCACCACCCATACATGTTGCTAGTGAAGGTCAGTGAACATGAGTAAAACTGGAGCTATTGTTCACACCACTCAGTTTTTTCTGTTTTTCAAAAAACATTGTGGTCTCTTTCTCCTGTTTGCTGATTTGTTGTAGGACCTGAAATCTCTGCGACCTTATCATAGTGTCATCTGAAATTCTTTGACTGTTGATTAAGTTTAAGTATAGAGAAATTTAATACTTTTGAAGATATGTTTGTTCTTTGGGTACAAGTAGAGGAAGGATTGGAGGGTTGATGGTCTAAAGTCTGCTTTTTTGCTGGTTCAGGCCTGATGTTCTCTGGGAGTGCTTTTGTGCTTTTGTGACTCAGTTGGAGAGAATGGCTAATGAGGGAACCCATTCCTGTGAACAAGCATACTGTATGCTGCCTTGTCACTTGCTTGGTCTCATTTATGTACTGTTTTAGTATGTCCGAGTCTTAACCTGTTTGCCATAAGGGCTGGATCATCCATTGTGAAGGATTCCTGAAAGGATCTAAGTGCATGGTTGGAGTGGATTGTTAGCTTTGCACATACCATTGCTGATTATCCATGTGTGGGTTGACTGAATGGAAATTGTTACATTGCAGACAGTAGAGTTTGAAGATCTAGCACACATTGAATACTAACCCTAGAGCTGCTTGCTACAGCTTTTACAGGTCTGTATCTGAGTCTGGTGATGCACTGTTCTAGAAACTCATTCTCTAGAGCGAAGACTAGTTGAAGCCATATACTAAAGCAGTTCATTGCTTTGTGATGATACAGGAAATTGTGAACCTCTTGCTGTGTGGACATGCTGTCCCTAATGTCTTTGATGGAAATATGGACATGGGTGGTGGCATGTGCCTGAAAGGTATTCCAACCAGTGTTGAAGTTGGATTCCTGACACTCCTGGAGTCACTCAACCTTTGCAAAGTTGGACAGCACTTGAAATGCCCCAAGTGGCCCATATGGGTGATAGGTAGTGAGTCACACTACAGTATTCTATTTGCGTTCACCCCTACTGTGCAGGAGGAAAGTGAGTTTGATAACAGAGAGATGCTTGTGCGGCAAGCCTTTGATGCACAAGACCAGAGTGGTGGGGGTGGGTTCATCACTGCAGAAGCTTTGCAGCAGATCCTTCCGGACCTGAACATAGAATTCAGTCAAGATGTGCTCAACACCCTGTGCAGCAGCGACATTGTGGTGTGGAATGATCTTTGGCAGGCACTTTTGCAGCTTGATAAGAGCAAAGGTGGGTTGAAGGATTCGTGCAATACCCTCAGAAGGAGACAGTTTGATGTCTATCACTTCAATGGAATTGCCAAGACTGTTCCAACAATTGGTAATGTGTCTCATCAGCGGCCCCGCTTGACAAAAATTGAAGTGTCTGTTCCTCCTAAGTGGACTCCAGATGTTGTCCTGGCAGAGGAGTTCAAGGCATCTGGGGGTGACATGTCACAAGAGGCCTCAGATAGTGGAGCTTCCCATCCAGAACCTGCACAGCATGCACCGCTCGTTGATTGCATTCGCACCCGATGGCAGCGTGCAACATGTCACTGGACAGGTGATGCCCCTAGTATTGTGTGATTCCATACTTGGATGCTTAGATTAATTGACATTCCTGCACCAGTGCATGTTGCTTTTCTCTCTCATTTAGAAAAAGCTTACATTACATCAGCGAATCATCCTTTTGGCTAGGTCTCCAAAACCAAAAGTTGGGGGGAAACCTTTTCTGTTCCTGCAAAAAAGGCTTCACCTTTAGTTGAGCTATTTAGGGATGTGTTCATGGCATTTTTGGTCTGCCTGATGCAGTAACTTCACACTGGGTTCATTACATGTTCTAAGATGGTACACCATTACCAGTCTTACATGTCAAGCAGTAACTACCCTGTACCCTGTCCATTCTTTGATGTCCATCCTTCCTAGTCATTTCTCACCTGGGGGGCCAACTAGTAGAATATTCAGCATTTTGATATGGCAGAATCACATAGGTTTCTTTTCGGAGGATTGTTACATATCCTATTAACTCTAAGCTTAGCTGTTCTATTGTGCAAGTCATGTCTATTGAGATCACTAGAGGCAGGCGATTGGATTGTGGGGGTGCTTGATGAAATATTAGTCATTTAGCAGTGGTGGATTTATATGCATGTCTTCAGTGAAAAACAAGCTGTTTCATCCCTTCTTCCTTCATAGTGCCTCCTTGCACCATGTGAACTTCTCTCACACTTTGTGGGTTTGGTATACACATTCCTCCATTGTTTTCAGGTGGGATATTAAAAGCATTTGCTTCACCAATATTATAAGATGTGATTCATAAGTGTTCACAAGAAGGTCCATAACCTTTTTTTCAGAAATTTGACATCCATTAGGCTATTATGCTAGGTACTTAGCCATCATTTTGCAGTCTATGACTGTAACCTTCCTGTAAAAACCTGTCAGAATTTTTTTGTGTATTTGGAGGTTGCATTATAGAGTATGAACTTGTCTCCACCAAGAGGGGGTCTTTTCAATATCCACCTCTCCTTTTTCCTTTTAACCCCTGGTGGGTTGCATGGGAAATGCTCCCGGAGCAGGGCATTACTGAAGTAAGTGCCCCGTGGCTTCACATATGGAGGGTGCTTACTTTGGGAATGTCCTGCTTATCAGCAGTTACCCTACACTTAGAAGCTGATGGCCAGAAAGCTTTTTGATTAAAATATTGCATATGTATGAAGGGCCCACTTCTGCTGTCATTAGCTTGTTTTGACAAGTCCATCTTTTCAGGCACTATGGTAGCTACTGTGGCCATCCTCATTCAGACCCCTCTGTAGTCCCACTTCTGCTACTGTTAGCTTGTTTGGAAACGTGTTGGCTTGATATCAGCCAAGTGTGCCAGCAATCGACATGCAGAATGTCCTGGTAAGCAACTATTCACATCTGGATTCTGCTCATTTCCCATATTTGGAACTATTGGTAATCAGCTTATGTAAGTCATTTCATATTTATCCTAATTCATACACATATCTACAAACCCATGTTTTCTCATTATTCATATCCATTGCTATGTTTTTATGAGATCTCGGATATGCACAGCTATGCTATACAAATCTTTGATATGGTGTTTAGGGTTTGGATATGTACATCTGGATATGCATACCCTTAGTAGGTTTAGGGTTTTCAAGCTTCCTTTGTCCCTTGTCCTTTAGTCTCTTTTTTGTTGCATCGACGCCTTGCAGAAGTGATGCCAAAAGTTTTGCCCCTACTATGAACTTTTTTTGTGTGTTTGAGCATCTAAGGTCCAAGCTCTGAGTGTTTGAGGTTGAAGGTATGAGCATCTAAGGTACGAGCTCTAAGTGTTTGAGGTTGAAGGTCTGAGCATCTAAGGTTTGAGGTGTGAACTCTGAATCTGAGTGTTTGAGGTTTGAGGTTTGAATGTCAAAAGTTGAACATTTGAAAGTTTGAAGGTTTGAGCCTTTGAAAGTTTAAATGTTTGAGGTATGAGCTCTGAAGGGTTGAAGGACTAAGTGTTTGAAGACTAAGCATCTAAGGTGTGAGGTTTGAACTCTGAGCTTTGAGCATTTGAAGTCTGAGTTTTAAGCATTTAAGGTATGAAGTTTGAGCATTTGAGGTCTGTGTCTGAGTGTCTAAATGTTGGGTTGTAAATCTGATTGTTTTGGCTCTGAAGAATCGAGGAAAGAAGAAAATATATTTTAAATATGCATAACTTTTATACATATTCATAGTTAATTTGAATTTTAATAATTGGCAAATTCACATCCATTGGAAATAAAAAATTACACTTGTATCCATATCCACTATTACAAATGGATTCGTGAAAATTTTAAATGCATATCCATTTGTTGGAAATTTTTATAAGATGTGCCTTATTGGTATCCTAAGTTGTCCTTAAAATGTGGTATCTGGTGGCCAAAATTGGTTCAAAAACCCCTTTATAGTAAGAAAGGTGAACTCTGGTTTAAATGCTTTAGATTATACTAGTGTGAACCTGTGCATAATGCACAGGTGTGTTATTTCAACAATGTTTGGATGATGTTTTTGGTTTTTTAAAAAAACTTTTCTTTTCAAACAACTGTTGGTCCCCCCTCGCCTCGATCCTTCGCATTTTCCACTTCGATTCTTTACCTTGTCAACCCCCTCGCCTGGTCCTTTTCATTTTCCACTTCAACTTTTTAACCTTTCTTCGTTAGGTGAAGAGGTTTGCAACCTTGGAAGAGAGGAGATCTGCTAGGAGGCTCATAAGCTATAAGAGGCTCAGAAGGTTCCAGAGCCCTCGGTCAAAACCTGATCTCCCCGGCTTGCCCCTCTCCTATGCCCAGCCCGCTTGTGCTGGCCCACCTTCATTCAAAATTCGCTGCCATCGTTTTGATATAGCGCTGAGCTCGCGGGAACACAAAACCCCCTTCCCAAGCCTCGTCACAGATTGACAGACCAAGTGAATTAATACATATGATTGACAATTAATAAAACTTTTTCTTTTTTTTGAGTTATCTAGGCCAAAAGCACTTCAAAAGAAGTCAACTGTTCTAGGTATTCCAATACAAGGTCAAGTGTGGTTGGACCGAGGTCCCAAAACTTTTTGAGATTGGTTCAAAACTTGTAATCCCAATACTTTGAAACCCAACTCCTTCTCTTATAATAGTTCTCAGTTTCCATGTGCAACAACTCTCGGCATTTTGCAAACACACAATACAACGCAAGTATTCAAAGCCTTTTGTCGAACCTCATCATCAAATATTCCATTTGAACGTAATCATCACTAGCAAACAATTGTGTGGCAATAGGCCATGTAATCACAAGAATTGTAATTGTTGGTCTTTTTCGCACATTTGAAGTCTACCTTAGCCAAAGTTCTCAAAAATCACTTACATCTTTTTCTTTTTTTTCCCCGAGCCATCATTGAAACTCAAAAAACCCTACAAGCACCTTCCAATTCTAGTCATGGTTGATTCCCATGAAAAACCATCTACAACCTCTTCTTTTAACCATTGTCAAAACTCACAAAAGTTCACAAGCACCCTTTAATTTTGGTCATGCCCAAATCCCCCACAAAAAAACACATGTAAACTCTTTTTCTTTTTCTTTTGGCCATCATTGAATCTCACCAAAAAAAAACTACAATCTTTTTTTCTTCTTCGAACCATCACTAAATCCCATAAAAAAAACACAAGCACCTTGTTCTTTTGGCCATTGTTGAAGCTTAGAAAAAATCTCGATCACCCCAAATTTTGATCATTGCAAAAGCTCAAAAAATTCACAAGTCATTGAACTTTTTTGCAAAGAGCACACATTTTGCATCAATCACTTTATAAAAAAAATTGAATGCCTTCATAGGAAGACAAATTACTCATAACTCAAGCTCACAAAAAAAGTCTCAAGCACCCTACAATTTTATTGTTTTGCTTAGTGACAAATTTGGTGGAACTTGTGATGAAATAGAAAGCTCAATGCACAAATGGGCATGATTAACAAGGGAAGATGGGGGAAGGTGAGGATGAAAGCGATGCTTCAACTTCGCCAATTTGTCGTAATGTCAAACCTACAAGTACTCACATGCTTCCACATTTGGCATTTGCTAGTGCACTTTGCTTTTCCAAAATGGATGCATTATAACAACTACCACGTCGATAATGGCATTTGCTTACTACTTGATTGCACATTCTTCTTCTTTTTTGTGGTCTTTTGGTCTTCCTTTGTTGCATGACAACCTAGAAGATGTTTGAAGTTTGGACAACTACATCTTTAGATATTTCAATTCTTTTAAAGTAGACTCATTATCATTGTCTACATCTATTACAAGCAAAGATCTAGGCCTCTTCAAAGGCACAAGTTTTCAACTTTCCTTTCTTGTTTTTGCCCATCAAGGTATACCTTTGAACAACAATGAATAATCACAAAGGATGCAATCTTGGGTTGCTTGGACTTGTACAATTCCAAAGCTTTCTCAAGAACATCCTCACTATAAACATCACTCTCATTCAATGCAAAAAAAAACCCCTATAATTATCACAAAAATTGGAAAACCTCGTTTTGTCTTTAAGCTCCTAGCCAGGCACTCTTCACAACCAACATGCCTATTGTTGTTGTAACATAAAGTTATGCGCTACAAGAAAGCTTGATTGTTTTGCCCATTTCCAATAATTGAATCTTGAGAGACATGAAGCACATTCGTTTAGAGTTGTTTCTCCTCCTCTGAATTTTTTTTCCCCTTCCTTCCCCACTCTTCCAATTTCTGGATCTTATGTTTGCCATGGTGACAATAAGGGTAGGGAGAACAATAAGGATCCCACTTGAAGATCGTGATTTTTCTCAAATGCACAATCATCTTCCCACAACAGAAATGCACAATCACCTTCCCACAACAGAAATGCACAATCACCTTCCCACAACAGAAATCTTGAGCTTGACATCATGCACTTCAATGCAAGGTCCAATGGGTTTTTTTAGCAATGTCGGTTGCGCTGTTAACCAAGAAAGGACAGTAATGGGGTAGGGTTTTGGTGGAGCCCACGATTGAGCCCGCAACGATGCCATTTCGTGGACCCTCTGCAAGCTGCGATGGAGATGCTCTTAGACACATGATTAGCTCTGCAAAGCATGGGAACATTTGATTTAGCCCAAAACTAAAATGCATTGAAAATAGAAGAAACGAAAAGCGTTTGAAGTCCTGGAGGCTAGAGGACTGAAAAGCTTCCATTTCCTAATCTGAATTTCGGACGTGAAATCCGGACCTGCAACGCAATCCGGACTTGTCCTTTCTGCCCCTCAAGAAGACTCGGGGGATGGCCATTTGTATGTTTCCATCAATGCTCCCGGGCAGTGATCAGCAGTCTCTCTCACAAATCCGTTTCTCTTTTGCCGAACTGCTACTTCGTTGTCTAGTTAGAGAAACAAGCAGGAACTTGGTGTCAATTTTCATCAGTCATGTGTGAAGAATTTGACCCCAAATTCACGGTTTCAGAGCTATCTGCCAGTAAGTGTGTGTGTTCTTCCTTTTTGTGTTTTCCTCCTTTTTGGTTTAGGTTACTGGGTCTTTGTCACATGTTTTCTTTGGTTTCTTCTCTATTGTGGAAAGTGGTTCTTACAGGCGTGAATTTGTCGCAGAACCCGGTTCTACAGTCATCTGCTAGAATTGGGTCAGTTTTCAAGTAAGCAGATTGAGTTGACGGGTTGATGCTGGGGTTTTGGAAGAAAAAAGACTATTTGCGATCCGTTTTGGATATCTGGAAACTGTTGATGTTGTCAGATTTTCGGCAACTTAGGTTGAATCGACAAAGTCAAATGAGTGAACTCAACAGATATGGACCAAAGGATTAGCCCGGCAGGTAGGAAGAAGAGACAAGCTTGCTATACTACGAGACTCAGGAAACTGAAAGCTACTACAATTGTGTGTTGTAGGTGCATTCTGGAGATAATTCCAAGGTTTCTGGAAGGAAAGGCTCTGGCCCGTCTCAACAATGCAGGTGCAAGGTGTTTTTATGCGAGCATGTGCAGCAGCAAGGGTCCCAATTACGTGTATCTCTGAAGAAGATCCCCAGCATCTGTTGAGGGCTGCAGAGCTTGCAGGAGCTTCTGCAGGCAAATCTGCACCCCATCCAAATGTAGGCTGTGTAATAGCCCAGGGAATTCAGGTGGTGGGGGAAGGATTCTTGTATGGCCAAGGAACACGCAGTGCTGAGATCCAGGCAGTGTCCAGAGCTGGAGAGTTTAGCAAAGGCGCTACAGCCTATCTCAATCTAGAGCCTGAGGTTTATCATAGCCAAGCCTATGGTAGCGCAGTCCATGCGCTTAAAGAGGTAACCTATTTTTGACTAATTATTGTGCATTATTGTATTCTGGGCTCAGCATATGGCGATCCTCAATTGGTTCAATCCTTTCAGTTGAGATGTATGTGGTTTTGCAGCAATTTGCATTCCAGTATAGGAAGAGAGAGGTTCTGGAGTTAATGATGATGTCTGGGGCTTGGCCAGGCAGGACTAGCAAGAGTGGTTGTGGGTTTGCGGCACCCTTTGCAGCATTTGAGAGGTAGAGCAATTGATACTCTTCGAAGCAGTGGTATTTGTGTAGAGGTTGGTGGAGAGGAGCTCAACACTGAAGGCATATTTAAGGTAGGAAAACTGCAACAGCCTTAAACCCTAGACCCTACACACTGGTATCCTAAGGCAGTTGGTGGCCACTAGCCTCAATGCATGACACAGAGTTCTCTCTTCCATTTTTAGGTGCCATCATACATTGCTAGGAATAACTGCACCATAAGTTTTGAGCAGAGTACTATGTGCTTAGGTACACTCACTGTTAGGAGCTGATGAAGTCATTGTTGTTTATGATAAAGGTGATGGTCTGCTACTTTGTGAGTGACATCACGAGGTTATTACCACAAACATTCTTTTGTTGTTTCTTTTGGTTTGTCCAGAACTGACACAACAGTTTTTGGTTGCCTTACAATTTTTTGTGGAGTTTTCTGTGCAATCAAATTGATATTCTATTGAGTCCTGGATGTTAGAGTTAATTTTGTTATCCTGAGTCTACCTATTTCCAACCTGTTTGCATTGCAATGGGTGTTTGCAGGAAGCTCTCCGAGCATGTCAAGTTGTGAATGCACCACTTCTTTACAGGGCTGCTTACAAGATTCCATTTTCCATCTTGAAGTTTGCCATGACACTGGATGGTAAGATTTTGCAGTACTTTGAGGACTGAAATTACTACACAAGCTGATGATTGATATGAACACAATATGCATAGACTTGACCTGATGGTTGAAAAGCACACTTCTCATTGCTGCATCCAATCATGGTGGTAGATCATCAAAATTTGGTGGGCTTCTTTGTTGTCAACTTCCCCCATTTCAATAAATGCAAAGCATGAGCTCTTTCTCTTTGTAGAAGGAACAATCTTGAAAACACAAGGCCTTGAATCAAGACTATATTTTACTCATCCGGGCTTAGAAAAGTCTGAAAAATTTCCTTGCTGCTTAGAGCTGAAAGTTTTGTGAACAGAATTTCCACAAACCCTATGGTACAGATGAGGTGTTGGAGATGTGATTTTTACTTTGTGTCATGTGGAAGCAAAGTAGAATGTGAGAATAGTTAATGCCAGTTACATCTGGTAAAGCATCTGGTGAAGTTGTCTGGTGTCTTGGAGCAGGGAAGATAGCTTCAAGCACAGGGCATGCAGCATGGGTTTCAAGTGAACTTTCTCGGGAGCGTGTTTTCAGCACTCGAGCTGTGAGTGATGCTGTCATTGTGGGAGGCAACACTGTTCGCCGTGACAGTATGTATCTCTGAATTCCCTCCTTTGTCTCTATGCCTTTGTGCAAAGCCTGAAAAGTTTAGCTCTACCACATCTAACTCTAAACCCTAAACTGTTGGGATCTGGGGCTTCTAGGATTTAAGTTACAGTTAAAATTTGGAGCATGGTGCTAGGAATTGTTATACAGATTCTTGTTTCATAACTCTTTTGATTCCACTGTTGTCAGATCCACGGTTGACAACAAGACACCGGGGCCACTTGCCAGTGCGTATAGTAATGTCCAGATGCTTGAGATTGCCTGAGAATGCAAACTTGTGGGATGTCTCCATCGCACAGACAATTGTGATGACACAAAGAGGGGTTCGTAAAGACTTCCAGACACTGTTGGCCTCTCGAGGGGTAGAAGTAGTGGAGTTTGATTTTCTCACTCCCAGGGCAGTAATGGAGTATTGCTATCACCGTGGGTTTCTATCAGTTTTGTGGGAGTGCGGGGGCATGCTGTCAGCACCTGCCATTTCTTCTGGTGTCATCCACAAGGTGTTGCCTTCTTTCTTATTCCTGTGTTCTGACCTCTATCTTCATAGTGATGATGATGACAAAGTTCTTATCAATTTCAATAAATGAAGGAATTGTAACATGCTTCCTGAGTGAAAAGATCCAATGCACCTTTTTTGGCAGGTGATCTTTGAGTGTTCAATTCATATGACATTTGTTTCCCTAACCCAGTTGTATGGTCAATGTCTCACTATCTACAACAGGTGATGGCATTTGTGGCTCCAAAGATAATTGGAGGCTCAGCGGCACCATCACCTGTAGGTGAACTTGGAATGGTGGAAATGAACCAAGCTCTCAAGTTATCAGATGTCACATTTGAGCAGGTAACAAATGTAAACTGTGAACTGGAGGTAGCTGAGATGTGATGTATACCACAACCCTGGATGTAGTTTGCAGTACATGGTGCACTACTGCATTGTTTCCTGGAACACCCCATGCAGCATGCATTATTGGATCTGCCATGAAGCTATTTTGGAAGAAGATTGGCAAATAGCCCTAGAGACAGCATGATTGTTGAGCCAAAGATATCATGTGACTTTTAGCTATGCACTCTGTTCTTTTGCAGATTGGACCAGACATGCTCATCTCAGGTTATGTGCATCCGATTCCAAATGTGAACCAAAGTGTGTCTCCTGCAGTGGAAGCTGCAACATCTCTCTTGGACAACTTATCTTCCTCAAAACAACCACCGGTCATTTCATTTTACAAGACATGGGATCCATATGGCGAGTTCTCAAATTTCTTTCCACACGCCATCTCCTTGTCAGATAGAAATGGCAAAGTCCTGGTTTGGAAGAGCGTTGAGCAGTACTATCAGGTACATTGTTGAAAATTATGTGAGCATGGATACACATTGAACCTGGAACATCAACTCAAAGAGTTGAAAATGATTTGCATTCTTCATCCTAGATCCAAATGCTAGACCCTAGTTCAAGGCAGACATATGTGTGAATTGAAAAAGCATGTAACTGGAAAGCTATTCTTATTTAACAATCACATGTGCTCAATGCTCTGGCAGGTGCTCCTCCTACAATATTCCACAAAGATTTTGTGAATCTGAAGCAAAAATTGGTAGTGTAACAGGCACAGAAATTTGAAGGAGTTGAAGATCCACTTGCAGAAGCATGTGTGAGAAACATAAAGGAAGCTGAAGGCCCTGAGGAAGCTGCTCAGCTTGGACGTTCACTTGCAAGGCAACGGCCTGATCTTGTAACTGTCCTAACCCTTTAAATTGGAATGCCTGGTGTTAGTTTTCTCAGTTGAAATTCCGCGTGTCTGTTTGCTCCGCCTGTCTGTTTGCTTCATCTGTGTCCAGATCTCATGTCACTCTTTTCTCAAGTCCAATTCTGTGTTGCTTGTTCTTGAATCTGTTTGTCAAATTGCAGATTCATCTGCAAATCCATGAAACTGTGCCAGCTCCTGTGCTGATGATTCTTAGGGCTTAGCATTGGTGGCTTGGTTTAAGGTATGTCACATTAAGTGGTGAATACAGGTACGACCAGATTGGGAGTCTGCAAAGGTGATAGTAATGGAGAAAGCTTTATGTGCCAAGTTTTCATCAGATCCTGAACTTCAAATGCTGCTGAAATCAACAGATGGTGCAGTGCTCATTGAAGCCTCACCACATGATTTATTCTGGGGCGCAGGAAGAAATGGGGCAGGCCAGAATAATTTGGGGTGCTTGCTTATGAAGTTGCGTTCCAGGCTTTTGTCAGGGCCAAATGGTAGTGCCAGTAGATCAACTCCATTGACAGCCTCACTGCCATAGTGAATTTCTGCTGGATGTTGGCCATATTCATTGTTTGTGATGTGTAGATTAATATTGAGTGGAATCATTCATCCTTATTTTCCACATGAAGTGGCATGATGAGTTTTTAAATCTGAATGTCACTAGTCCCTTGTTGGAGTGTCAACTTACCTTCATCTTGCTAACATCTCTTGCACTCTTGTATTCAGTAATTGCTTTCACTAACATTGAGTTGGTTTCTGAGTGCATCATGTCTCTTCATACCTTGTGCATCCTCAGGCAAGCAGAGTTTCTAATCATTATGCTCTTCCTTCATTATGTGTCTCTCTAGGGAAGTTGGACATCTCACTTTGAGTTGCATGTGTGCTTTCTAAGATTCCTTTTAACCTGGGAGGGAGGACATTAAACACCACCCATGAACTTTGTGGGTGTCAGTGTGCAGGACTGCACAAATCATACAGGGTGCAGGATGATTTTTATTCTAAAATTCATGTCCTGCTACTTGTAGGCGGTTTCGAACCCGTGACCAGATAGCTAAAGGATCAATCCAGCGGCCTAGTTCCAGTCACTTTTGGTCAGGTTTTCATCTTAATTTTACTTTTTTTGCTGCCATCAGTCCAATCCTGCAGCAGAACCATGCAGGCAGCTAGCAGGACTGCACACCGGAAGGAGGGGATGTTTAGTATCCTGCACCTGTTTAGCTGTTTCTGTTGGATTCCTCTTCCATCAAGCTCTTTAATGTCATAAGCTACATACTGAACCTTGAATTGGTAGCATCCTCAGCAGTAGAAATCATGATCTTCCTAAACAAATAATGATCAGAATCTGCTAAAGAAGATTCCCGCACAAGATGATCCGATGTAACAGACAACATGCATGTTACAAGAATGTAACAGACTACAATTTCTTCTACTCTGGAAATAAAACAACATCAGAAAAGATCCTGCACTACTAGATGCCCTAGAGTTCTCAAGGCAATAAGTGGCTAACTTCTATTTGGGGATGCTAAGAGCAAAATTTATGTGTCGGTCCCATAATGGTCACAAAGAGACTTAAAGACAAGCTTTGCTGCAGCTGAAACATTTTAAGAATGACCTTGTTTGCATTGGAAATCCTTTCACCAACTTGAATTTGTCTTACAATTCAGGTATGTAGAGCCACTTAGAACATTTACTGAGGACGAAGGCAATACCGTGAATGTGCATTTAACAATCTTTTAGTATATAACAACCTTCGCACATGACTTGGGGGTAAACATTTTATTTTGCCTTTTCTAACCACCTTCTCTTTTTAGAATGGGCAAACATTTTTATTTTTTTCAATTATTATTTTTAATCAATTGAAAATATTTTCCCCTTTTAACTTCAGTCTCTTTTAGAATTAGTGGCAACTCAACCCTTCCCCCTCTCTCAAAAAAAAGTTTTATAAAGAGTTAAATAAAAACATGTTAATGCATGTTAACCTAAGGTAATCTCATTTAAATTTTCTCATTGTTCAACATTAAAGTGTGTGTTTAAGATCCCACATTCATGAAATCATAAGCATTTTCAACTCATTACATTTAAAATATGTTTATTGACTATGGTTAATGATTAACGTAAAAACTTATAATGGGTGGAAACTTACATTTATTAATTTAATTTTGAATACAGATTTTAACCCAAGTTCCAACACAAGTCAATGTATCATGTTTATTCAAGTGTGTACCTTTCAAATATACTCAGTCGAATGGTAATCCAACAATGTATATTTAGTATGTACCATCCATGTTGAAAAGGGTAGGTTTATATTCACAAAATTTTATATATTTACATACAAAATTAAATCAAAAATTAAATTCATATTTTTTTAAATAATAAAAAATCGAAGTTAATTTTCATTGGAAATGTTATTTTCAAACCAAACATGTCTAACATTTCAAAGTTTCTTGAGCCTTTAAACCACTATGAATGATTAAGAGTAGGGTTGAGAAGCCAAGGTTTTGAAAGGACAACCCAAGATGGAACATTGACCTACAACAAAATTCAAATCCAAATGTCCCTAATCAAAATTTGGATGAATGGGGCACTTTGGTTTAGGGATGACCTAAGCTTTGTCAATGACAAAAATGCATTTTAAAAATATCAATAAACATGTAGGGGATGTTGGGGGGTCAAACATATTTTATATTTTATATTTTATATTTTTCCAAATCTCAAGGGGCATTAGGGGCTATTGTGAAGCACGACAAGAAAAACATTAAGGGACATTGGAAAGGCCCATTTTTTTTGCTTTTGGGGCAACAAGGATCACCAAAAAGGACATTTGATAATCGTGGGGGTGCCATGTAGTTACCAAAGGACATTAGGGATGCTAGAAAGCTTAATTTTTCTAGTATAGGTAAAGATTAAATTCCATGTTCTAGAATGAATGAAAGTGGAAATGATTTCATGGACAATCTATATGATTATGGATTGCCAATGTTTAAATCACTAATTATTTTTATTTCAACATCATTTAAATTTTAAATATATTTTTTGACCTTATGTCAATTGATCGCCACTAGTAATGGGAAGCCCAAGTTGATTATACCATAATTGATTACATTGGCAAAATTCTTACACTATATGAGGTTTAATTCATTTTGTGTAATGGGTGTTTGTGTAGTGGATGTGATGTCTATAATGATGTAATTGGATGATTTTTTTAACTAACCATGTTGTCCATGTCATTTATAAATTCAAATTGACTAAAATGATTATTCATTAATTTATATTTTCAGCCATTTGAAGTAGATGTATTTGTGTGTTGCCTTAACAAGTGGTGTAATATATTTGCCTTTAATAACATGATTATCAAATGCATACATGTGTCAAATTGTTATGGTTATTATTATAAATATGTTGGGAGTGCTCAATCAAAGCATCCTTTGACACAAACATACTTCCATAAATGTGGAAAGTGCAATGGATCCATCCTAAACATTTGCAAGTAAATTCCCATTATTGGGGAATTCAATTTGAGATTTGGGAGCCTTCGTGTGCATTTCAACAATCAAACATTTGGGGGGACAAAGTCTTGTTGAAATTCGTCCCTATTTAAACCATTGAAAAGGTTTTGAAAAATGTTAAAACAAAATGAAGTCATTTTTTAAAAAGAAAAGATTTGTAAAAATAATTATGGTTGTTTGAACAATTGAAAATCAAATTGCCAAAATGACAACCAACCATTTAAATAATGTTTTAAAGGGTCAAATCACATTTGATTGAAGAGCTTGATCTTTTTTAAGAATTTTATTTTTCAATGGCTACAAATTGCCATTGAAATTTTTACATTTGGATGTGAAATGACAAAATTATGAACTCCCAAAGTTGTGAGACTCATAATTTATTTGACAAACCTAAAAGTGTGTCACAAGTCAACCTATCACACAATCCTTATTTTTGTATGTGAAATAAGGTTGTGGTTAATCTTAATTATGGAGTTGGGTTCTTCAATGATAAGAGTAGTTATTATAATAAACCATTTGAAGTTGATGGAAAGTGCAAGTTTCATCTTTTGATCAAAATATCGATTCACACAAATTTGAAAATGCATATCAAACTTAATATAATTTTAAAGTATAACAATGATGTGATCAAACATTATAATCCTAAGGTGGATATTGAGGTTCATATTTACAATTAATTTAGGCCATTATTAAACTTATGTGTGCATGACTAAATTGGGCTTTACATTGCTCCACACTGTTAGTGACAATGAAATGATGAAAAAATTGTATTGATTTTGTGGAAAATAAATTGCATTTGAATGTAAATATTGAATGACAGTGCACGCAATTTAAATCGCATTCAAATTTAAATTGAATTAAATTGAACACTGTTTTTTTCCTTTGGATTCAATATGGTCCATGTTTTCATTGAATTTTCAATTCAATTCAATTCAATTTGGGTTTCAATTCAAACTAAAATTTATTTAACTAATGTTTTTCATAATTTGGTTGAATTAATTCAATTAAATTATGAAAGTTCAACTATGAAACAACACATTTTAATTTACCTTTTCATATCCATGTAGGTGGGTTGGTGAAGGACTAAGGTAATTAAGCTTGGAATTCCATATATATTTGTCCAATTGACAACCATACTTTTAGCCCCTATACATGTTTCACCTAAACCAACTTGGGATGTGCATTGCTTCACTCTACCAATGATGGTCAATTGCCATAAGGTCAAAATATTAATATATTTTTATTTTAATTAAGTAATTTTTTAATAAAAAAATTAGTTACCAAACATTGGTAATTCATGATCATATAGATGATCTATGTAATCATTTCCATTTCCAGTTTTAAACATGAAATTTTAATTTTTACCTTAACAACATTAACATATTTAGCACCCATGATGTTTTTTTGCCATCCCTTGTTGGATCAAAAACATTTTTTGGAGGGTCTTTTTTAACATCCCTAAATGTCTTTCTTATCATGTTTCCCAAAGACTCTTAGTTTGAAAGAATATAAAATGTAAAATATTTTCAAACCTAGTGCCCACAATGTCCCTTATGTATTTCTTAGTGCCCTTGATCTCCTCTGACATTGTATCTAACAACTTCAACATTCAACATCTCGGTGCCCCCTATTGCCTTTTTTTTTTTAAAAATCACGTTCAACATAGTGCCCCCTAGTGTTTCCAATGTGCCTTTTCCAAAACACCTTGTTATCATTTATTGCCATTTTGTCATTCCTTATTAACATTCTCTTATTTTTGTTGTTCCCCATCTTTTGCCATCATTGGTGTTATCCACGTGTGTTCTTGTTGTTGATCAAGCGAAGGTCATCCTTAAACCAAAATGCCCCATCAATTTGAATTTTTACTAAGGATGTTTAGATTTGGAAACGTTTGTTTGGTCAACATTCCATCTTGAGATTTTTTTTGGGACCTTGACCTAATAACAATCACAATGGTTTAATGTTCAAGAATTTTTTTAAAATGTTACATAGGTTGAGTCTCCACTAATTATAAAA
>Ga0209611_10004143_pt1 | contig 24894 bp, 16 predicted proteins | sample S1TSphgellanicum_3_FD_187693 | JGI IMG/M metagenome (GOLD analysis project Ga0209611, IMG submission 187693) | Host-associated microbial communities from peat moss isolated from Minnesota, USA - S1T2_Fc - Sphagnum magellanicum MG (SPAdes) (version 2) | ecosystem: Host-associated > Plants > Peat...
TTTCTTTGGTTTGTTTCATTCACAAAGGAACTGTAGCTTGTTCACTTTAGTTTGTTGGCCTTGCCTACCAAGGCACGGATCTTGTGTTTAGATTCATTATAGAATATAGTAGCTTAAGGGATTTTGGCCCCCTAGGTAATAATAATAAGTCTATTTTTATTTTATGAGGATTTTTGAAAGATGATATTTTGGCTTGTGTTAAAACTTGAGATTAGTTATAGAATTATAATACCTTGAAGGATTTTGGTTTCTTTCAGAGGTTTTTTTGAAGATTATTATTTTTTTTGCATGGTGAAATATTTGAGTTTCCATAATTTTTCTTTTGGCCTTAAGATACTTTTTAACGTAAATGGCAAGGCCACTGTGTGGTACACACCTTGTTAGCTTTACCTGTCCATGGCTTTGTCTTTTTGGACCTTTTCGGTTATTGCAAGCTTCACTATTGAACTTGTTTGTTTCAGTTGGTGCCCATCTTTTACAGCTCTTCTCATTCTCTCCACGAATGAACTATGAACTAGCAAGAAGTTCTTTGAGTACCTTTTCAGGTTCAGCAAAAATCATATATATTTTTTAAATGTCGAAATTTTAGAAAATTAAGGTCCCTTCTTATTGAAAATTTTAAAAACTATTGTTTATTGAAGCTGAAATTGATTTACCAGCACGTTTTATGGGCCTGACAGTGTAGTCGTGTGGAGAATTGCACTGTCACTGTGTTTTTATTTTTATTTATTTTTATTATTTTATTTTTTTGTGTAAGCAATGAATCTAAAAAATAAACCCCTCTCTAATGCTTGATGGCATGCTAGTGATCAGTGCAACATTTCCTGCAAGGGAGGTTCTCAAATCAAATTTGTGCCACAATGCAAAACGTGTGTGAAGAACATGTGGATATTTTTTAATTTGATAAAGTTTTGTCAAAATTTCAAAATAAAATAATTTTGCATCAAAATCAATTTTTCAAAATAAAATAATTATTTGACAGTGAGATGCCGAACCTGAAAAGGTACTATGATATATATTAGAGTTATCTGTAAAGTCAGGTGATTAAGTGCCGAGAATGGCCAATTTCGGTATAATAGCACATCAAAAGCATAAGTGAGAATGAAAATTTTACAACGCCTAATAACTGGGACCCAAACTAGTTTTTCCACCCATTTTGGTGGGGGTAAACTGAGTTTCATCCTGTCTTTCTTTTTTCCTGAGTGCCTTCACTGCTGTTGCATATATTTTCACTGCTCTTACCTGTACAACTGCTATAATTACTCCGGAACCTTGTGTATTAAATGTTGAGTTTCAGCATTTCATACCGAGATTTAATAAAATTTCCTTCCTTTGTGAATACGGCTAAAAGAGAGGGTGAAGACAGGGCGACTTTCCGGATGACTCTATTTTTTCAAGAAACTGGAACCCACATGGACCCATCATTATGATGAGCCAATCAGAAACACTGAGCAGCAGTTAAATCATATTTATTACACTCTTTCCTGTAGGTCCGCAACGCTACTGCGCCTCGTACCAGCCACGGTAACTTGGGCAATTATGGTGAGCCAAACCAATTTCCTGAGTCAAACCGGTATAAGTTGGATTTTCTTCATCCATTTTTACTGTGCAGTATCACATACTGAGCACTGCTGGAGATGCTGTAAGCCTGGTATTGCCTCATCTCACACCAGACTGGTAGGGTCCTTGCTACCAGTGTTGATACCAGTGTCGAGTGGTTATTGCTTTTTAAAAATAACCACTGGGTAAGGGCTTTTCTTTGAAAAAAACACAACTCAGACCACAAAGGTTATCAGTACTAATATCATTGGCTAGGTTAATAAAAAAATGGAGTGCTAACCATTGGTTATGCATAAGGATAGGTTATCAAATAACCAGTTATAACCGCCTGTTATCCTACTGGTCATCAGCCAGTTATAAGGTTTTTTAAAATTTAAATTCTGTATTTAATTTTTGTGTGTGTTAGTGTTTAAAGATTAATAACCTACCTGGATGATAATCAGGTGTCATCCAAGTAAGTTATTAGATATTTGAAAATTCAACATCAGGCAGTTATCAACGTAACCAGATATTTTTTATAAAAAAATTCAAGAACCAGCTGATGGGTTATCAACAACCAACTTGATAACTGGGTCAAAACTCAATAACCGGCCAACACTGGGTTGATACCCAGCGCAGGCCCAGGCCTATATCCAACCCTGGTTTGAACTCATCAACCCAAATAGTAAAAGCCAAACAAAAGAAGAACACAATTTTTTGGGTTGCCCAAAAACAAAAATTGGTAAATATCATGCAATTTTACTGCAATATTTGCACCCAATACAAGCCTTCCACAAGTAACATAGTACATACATGCAAACAAAATTTTCATTTATTTATTTATTTATTTACTAGGTACCAAATTTCCAACTACCCATTCTTCTATTATAGTTTCTGGACAGACATGGAGCATGATGAGTCCACATTTAGTGCACTTTTTTTTCCCCTTTTCACCTCAACTATTGCAAATTGTTGAATACAATCATACTATGTGTGGTTGAATTTATTTTTGTGCACACGTTGTAGATGAATGAATGAATGAATGAATTATTGGGGGAATTCCTATTTGGTGAGCTGTAGAAAGGCCCAATTAAACCATTCATAGTTTTTTTTAATTTTTAATTTTTAATTTTTTTAATTTGGCTTCAAAAGTTTGGCAATTTTTTTCATTTTTTGGGGTAAAACTAGTCAAATTTACACTTTAAAAAAATAAAAATCCAAAACAAATTGTCACCAAGTGGCAAAGATTCAACACACATACACGCCACTAATAAAAATAATAAAAATTAAAAAAAAAACCTAGCTCATATATTTGTGCATAAATTGATTTTTAAATTGATTGTTTGTTGTATACTCGGTATAGGGTTACAAGTTTGTCAAGTTGGGTTATTAGGAAATTGTTTCCAAGAGTGTTCACCTTCACAATCTAAAAGGTTTCGACTTCCTCCATACTTGAATTGCATCAATTAAAATTTACAAAATGAAAGTTAAGTACACAAATCAAACCTAATTTTGAATCCATTTTATCTTTTGGTTTATAAATTATCCAAAATGAGAACAAAATTCTTTTACTTTTTCCTTTAATGTTTCTTGTTGATCACTTATTCATATAGTTTTAAAATTGTGTTAGAATTGTCCCTTGCAGATTTTTTTCCCTCATCATTCCATTTTTTGACCACAAACATTATTTTGCAGAATCTTCAATCTCAGTGCAAAACATGTGCCACATCATACATACACATGCCTACATAATTGTCCTTTTGAATTTCACTTCCACTACACCTATACTTTTGAGCATGCCTCAACCCAACAAAAAGCTTCAGATTATTATTTTTTCCCTTGCAAATTCAAACCTTTGAAAAATGGAAAAAAAAGGGTGGGTATTTGAGGGTTTTAGTCACCACATTTTTTAGTAAATAAAAATAAAAATTGCAAAATTTCTACATTAGTTCCAATAGGAAGCCAATAAACTAAAAGGATACTATTAAAATTTCTTATTTTCATATCTAGTTTCTAGCCAAATTTGACTAAATATTCTTATGGATTATCCTCACTTTGGTTGCATCACAAATTGAAATTTAAAACACAAAAAAAATTCACTTCATGTTATGTTCATAATGCAAGATAGTAGCCCACAATGAGATAGATATAATGTCTTCTCACAAAATAAGTTTTGAAGATGCAAATCAAAAATTTACACACATGTGAAAAGTTACATTTAAGATTGTTCAAAGAAATTCCTTCCACTTGTTATTTATATGTTTACATGTTTATGTCTCCGCCTCTTTCTTTTTGGTTACCATGTGAGATAAATTCCATGGCTTGCCTAACTTAATTACACTTCAATGTTCATTACAAATCACATATTTAAAACATTTCTATGACACATTTTTAACATTACATTCATTATTTTCAAAATTTAAAACATATAAATTATGTTATTTTAGCAATAACAAATTGATAGATGCACATGTGGAAACAAGCAAGATCAATGTTGATGTAAAATTAGTTGACAAAATTGAAAGATGATATTTTTACATAGATCCCAAGCTGTTTTGCAATGCAACATTGTAGAAGATGGTAGATTTTGATTACATGATTACATAAATTGATGCATGAAAAAATAGGTTGAAAACCTTTAAGTGGGTTTCAACCTTTAATCATGCAAAAGTGTGATACAAGACAAGATAGATGGTTAATTACAAGTCTTTCTCAACTTTCATTAGTATGAAAAGTCAGATCATTACCAATTGGCATTTGAAACTATGTGAAGTCAAATTCTTGAAAATATTGTGAATCCATTCATTGTTTTGAACTTAAAGGTCAAAAGACAAGTTGTTCAAGACATTTGACAATTGATAATCATGGAAAATTATGACAATTATAACAAAACTATTCATGAAAAGAGAGACAATGGAGAATTGAATGTATATTTATAATGTAAAAATTGTAAAGCACATTTTAAAAACATAAGACTACAAGAAGGTTATGTTAGTTGTAAAATGAAGTTTATAAAATCAAAGGAAAATAAATTGTTGTAGGACATTATAAAATAATCAACAAATTTTGAAAAAGCTTTGTGAAAAAGTCATTGTTGTGAACCTAACTTTGGGTTCGTGACAAAGGTTTGGGTAAGAATGTGAGGGAAATAGGTTGAAAATGAGATCAAAACATCCTTTGACTCAAAGACACTCACATGAGTATATGAAAAAACAAGGGAACAAGTCACAACACTCCCAAGTGAATTCGCATTTTGGGAATTAAAAGTTTCAAGGTGTCTTGAATCTTTTTAAGAAACAAGGTGTAAAAGACCAAGCATTGTTCAAATTGGCCCTCTTTAAACTTTGAAAAGGTCCTAAAACTTATTACAATATAATGGGGTCACATTTTCAATTGTAACAATGGTTGTGGCCATTTAAAAGGTTAGAAATCAAATTGCTAGAATGATGTTCAATTACTTAAATGATGAAATGAAAAGTCAAATCACTTTTGGTTAAAGAATTTGATATCTCATTGAAATTCTTTTTTCAATAATTAAATTTTTTCCTTTGAAAGCTCTTGATTTGAATGTGAAATGAGAAAATTATAAGTTCCAAAGATGTGAGACTCATAATTTGAAAGTTTTAACACTTTCACTTGGGAATCCCCAAAAACTTGAGTGACCATTTCAATTTAGCCTTATGGGGGATCTGAAAAGTATATTATAAGGAGGTTGTTGGTGCCTCATCCCAAGTCTAAAGCATGGTGAGTCTTTTGTGAATATGAGTTAGCCCATGTTTTGTTAATGCACCCTTTTGATTCCAAAATGAACTAATCACCCTTTTTTTTGGGTTGTGTAGTTGGCATGTCCATGAACTCAATTTTTTTAAAAATCCCATCCCACAATTTGCACACCTTTTTTCTTATTGGCAGCTAGGTAGCTTGCCTTGGGTTTGTGTTCTACTACAAAATCAAGAATTTAAAGAAGTTTTTACTATTGATACTATTTGAAAAACTTAGGGGTGTGTTAGATACTTCAACACAAATAATGCAAATGATGTAATTTCAACAAAAAGGCTAGCAACACCAACAAAGTTTTGCAATGACAAAACATCGACATGTAAGCAGACATGTTCTTAAAAAAACTACAAATTGGTGGACTATTGCAAACCAAAAAAAACTAGTGACATGAAGCTTTATCAAAAACATACATGACAAAACATGTTTTGTGATTGATGTTCATGACTATGTGGCAAAGTTAAAATAATGATGTTTTGTCTTATTAAATAACAACTTGTGATGTGTGAATTTACAAATGTAGGGGTTAATTGTATATGTTTTGGATTCCATAATTATTTGCCACCTTGCATGTTCCTAACATATTTTTTATTGATAACTTCATTTTAACAATACATCCTAGTACTAGGTGTGATTAAAACTTAAATATCATAGATGTCAAGAGTGGTCAAGCCCATTGTAATCAAACATCACCTTTTAAATGAAAAAATAAACAAACACAAGACATAATGATCATGAAAAATTGTTCCTTTTTTGAAAGTGAAAGATGTAATTGCAAAACTTCTATTCATTATATTTTCAAATTCCAAAGTGTTAACCAATCACAAAGCTATTAAACTATTTCACTCTAAAACTATTATGCCAAGTTTTTGTGCAAAATCTAACAAACCACTCTTTTAGCAACTTGCATTCCACAACTTTGGTTCAAAACAATTCCCTTGGTGTTTCTCAAAAATGATTTTGGTTCCAAGTAAACTTGTTACCTCATAAATACCCACTTTTACAATCTTTTAGGTTTTTGGGACTTGTAATATTATGCTTAACCATGAGAAACCCCAAGAAAGATTGAACTTTGAATGAAGAAGGTAGACCATGTTGTGCCTTACTAAAACTAATCAATGTTTTTCTTAATTTCATTCTAGCAATACTAGGTTAAAATTTTCATATCATGTATTCGTATAAGCAAGCATATTGAAATGATCAAAACTATCATCAAGAAGACTTTTTGTAGAACATGGGCAATTGTAAAAATAGACACATTCATAATTATTGTCAATGTCTTACAAAATTAAATTTGGTTTGATAATCATTATTGGACAAGTTCAATGAGTAATTTACTAGGTTTAAAGCAATGTTGTGAATGTGTGTGCTTTTTGATGTACATGTTGGGTAAATGTAAGTGTGTAATTTTCATTCACATTCATGTAAGTGCATAGCCTTGGACATGTTAGTGTAAAATTGTGTTTAAGGTTATTTCTTTCTATTTAAAATAGGGTAAATGTAAGTGTAATTTTTAAAAAATACACATTTATATAGTTTTACATAGGGCATAAAATTTTAAATAAGAATGCAAATAAATAAATGAACAAATCATAATACAACATATGCAATTTTTCATTTTGGTATTCAATCTATAATTCATCCATTCATCCTCCATCTAGATTTATTATGTGTTGAAATATAATCCCAAAAATATGGTTCAAAAATAATATTTGCAACCACGTCTTTTTAAATAAGGTTGAAAATTTACAATTTGCATTAACTTGGGAACCAATCTTAATCCACAAGTTCCTTTCTCAAAGAAAAATCTCTCAACGGAAAAACAATGTAAAAATTTTCATTTCATTTCATTTATCCTTAAAAGCTTTGGCATCTAAACTTGTTGACAGCTATCAATGACGACATGTGGCATGAATACTTGTTATTTTTGGAAAATTGATATAAATTTTTTTTTGGTTATACCAAATAGCTCATGACCTTGCCTATTGATCAAATTGAAATCATCTCAGCCATTCACAATATTTGTTTCATTCTCTTGATTGGCATATGGTATTGTATTTGATCACTTTGTTGTGTTCAATGCTCCTCCCTCAATAAGGTGTAACTCAATCGGCTTTATGAGTGTTGGGTGGGTATTAGCTTTTGTCTCATAACCACCTATTTTGATTCTCAATTATTTTAAATTTAAGAATCAAGACAATTTTCATTTTTAAAACTAAAATAAAATCATACCTTGTCCAATTTTTTATCTTTATTTTTCTTCATGCCTAACCGATTTTTTCACAACTAGTTCTTAACTCATTCATATTCATTGGTTATATATAAATTGGTTCTTTAACTTCACTTTAAGATTTTAGGATTAAAATCTAAATATTTTTTCAAATTTTCATAGGCCAAAAACAAATCAACAAGGTTCATTACAAAACTCTAATATCTAAACAAAAATATGTGATCTCCCTAAACCTAAAACCTGCCTACACCCTAAGACTCTAAACCTTAACCAACCCTAGATTCCCTACTCCTAAACTCGTAAGAACCAAACCCAGGGGTTATTCTTATAATTTATTTGAATACCAAAAAATTTAAATTTTAAAAAGCAATTATTAATGAACTGGGTATCTCAAATTTGATATCCAAAAATCTGGGCATCAACCCTTGTATCACCCTAAGTAATCTTCAATTGGTTCTTTGACCGATAACCGATTGAGCACTAGGTCAATTCTGAACCAGGGTTTGGTACCTGCCCAACACTGGTCTTTATGCTATTGGACACTCTCATTTAGGCATTGTTTCATCATCTGTAAGAGTGATGACCAAAGGCCTAGAAAGACAAAATGCAACTACCCTGGAAAAACCACCTGAAAAAACCAAAAACTTGGTTGATACTTAACCAACTGGGTTGGTTAAGTATCCCCAGTTTATAAGGGGGGTATTAATCCGGGTTGAAAATCACCACAAACCATTTTGGAAATAGAAATTAACATTAAAATGTCATCACCTAATGTCAAATTGCCATTTTAATGTAATATATGCCACAATAAGTATTAGATATTATTGGACATTGTAATGGATGAAACCACAAAGTTTACCTTACACACTTGTCATGAGCCATAACTTTTTGCATGAGAAAAACCACATTCTTTTGTAGTGAGTTGAGCAATTTGATCTTGAACATGTTTGAAGTCCTTAAAGGGTGAACAATCATCTTGCACCATGAATGAATGTTTGGAGTAGATTTCAAGCTTCCCCGTATTATGGGCATCCATACATTCATTTCCTTAGAATGGGCATCAATATGTCTTCTTCACAAAGAAATACAAGTGAGAAGTGGTTGTTGGGGTTTAGGATTGACCGACCACCCAAAACCCTAAAGATTCTGCTACATGTCCAGCTAAGGGCAGTTGGGATTTTGCCCAGGCCCACCGTAATAGAAGAAGTTGCCCCAGGCACTGTTAGACCCACTTTGTATATCGTAACAATTGGGATGCTCTGCAAATGTTTGCAAGCCCACCACAACACTCCTCAGCACATTAGTACTATCCACAAACTCAATGTTGCGCATGTAACTTGCCTCCCCATATCCTGCTTCTGCAAATTGACCACTGCCCATAACAGTGGTTGTGTGATTTCCGTGTGGCTTTGAGTTCACAACTTCACCTCCCCATTCCAACAATGACGCACTCCCTGCCAGATGAGTGAAAATAGCTGCTGGCCAGTAGCCCACAATGGTACTTTCCCTGAGCAGCATCCACCAGTGCCCTGTAAGTGGATCCTACAGGCAAAAGTGGACACACAGCTGCCTCATTCAGCAACCTTTCTTTCTTTTGTTTTGTGAGTTTTCGGGTTTTGGTAATAATTGGACATCAACACATTCATGAACAGTTACCTACTTGACATATATGGAATCTAGTTGATACAAGACCAACGATGGTTTGGATAGACCACTTACTTTCCAGATGAGAACACGCATATCATATTGGGAGCCACTGTAGCTTGAAACTGGGGATATTGCAGCACCTAGTGCAACTGCATTACTTGTTTGTACAAATCCCGAGCAGAGCAGGTTATAGCAGCCTGTTGTTTGATATCCGTCTGCCTACAACAATCAAATGAGGGATTAGTCAAGTCATGTATGAGATCTGTCTGCAAAATTAAGTTGCTATGTCCTACCTCTAGACCCCAACAATAAGCAAAGTGAGAAACTGGAACTTTGCCTCGGTGTGTGTCCCTGTCTGAAACAATTCACAAGGCCAAGAATTAAGTGCTCCAAAACAGTTGATGTATCATTTTTAAACTGCATGCATGTTTATGCTGTTATGCTCTTAAAAAATGTGTCCTAAAACCCTAAACCCTAAACCCAATATCCAGATCCAAGCACGAAACCAGTTTGGTAAGAAAATCCTTGCTCTTCAAATCTTGGCTAGAGTTCATGACAAATGTTGAGAAATGAAATTATGAACCCACCGTCCAATAAGTGAAAAACCGTGGGTTGTTGTCACCATACAGATCTGGGCTCACCTGCACATCAGGTGCAACAAAATTGACAAAGAGATTGCTATTGAATCCAGGACCAAAAACCTGTCATAAAAACAGAGGAATCTACAAATGGCCTAGGGAACAGATGAAGTAACTTTTGGGATCACTGCTTACATAAGAACATGTTGGTAGAGTTACAGCTTTGCATATGCTTAGTAAAGCTAGATCATTGAATCCACCTCAAATATGTGAAATTACTAAGATACAAAAAAAGACTTTATGTGGGTTTTAGTTCCACATCTCCAAACTAATATCATTGGAGGAACAAATGACTTACTTGCCAGCCTGCCTCAATGCTATTAAGGTCACTAGTGAATGAACCAGCTAGAACCCAGATTTGTGACAAGCTGAATTCACTGGCAACTTCTACACTTGGGCTCCACACATTCATGGTGACTTGTGCCCCATTATATGCATCCCCTTGTATGTACGCTATTGCATGCTGTTTCCAATTCACCCCCCACCCCCAACCCACCACACACCCTCAGGATGTCACACACTGTCATTTTTTTCCTAATAATTGTGCAGGAAGTTCAACAGGGTTTAGGGTTTTTTTAGGAAGTTCAACAGACAAACACAAGATCACCTCATGTGAGCTTTGTAGAATCGTAGCTGAACTAGGCTTTGGAACCGCAGACAGGCCACCCTTTTTCTTTCTGTAGTTATGAATTGAACCTGCTTGAAGAATGTCTTTGGCTAATGTCCGGCGCACAGGGATTGTGCCAATGGGGCACTCACCACTTTCATGCCATATTTGCTTTTGAGTTAATAATGTCCCACTCTTGAAGTTTTTCGGAATTGCAGGTGGTCTCTGCAAAAGTTAAACCACAATCACACAGGTTTAAAGGATTAATCATGATCCGAGAATGTTAGTACACAAATTGGTGAGGATTGGGTACTAGAAGAAACCCATTACAGACCAATGGTTGGAACAATAATTCTCATTTGTGAAAGAGTTGGAGGACAATTTAAAGCATACCTCAATTGTATGGTTTTTCAGGAGAGGGTGGTCAAAGGCAGGTTGTGAAGTGCTTAAGACACAATCAATGAGGTCACCATCAAGACTCTGACCGCAAGCCAAAAAAAAAACCCCATCACAAATCCATCAGAAACATAAGCATCATAATTTTCTGTGAGCCCAAATTAATTCAAGATGGACAAGGTGAAAGCAAGCACCTGCCATCCAATCAAGACCAGGATCTACCTCTCATCTCCTCACTGGAAAAAACAAAAAAGACAACCTACTCATATATCAGGATACCACCTCTCTCTTTACATCCGTTGCAAAATAAACACTTGATCTTGGAATCTCCCCCTGACATACTATTGATTTCTTTTGACTAATCTTATAATACTCAGTAGGAGGATTGGAAAAGGATGGCAATTTATTTAACATTTCCTAAACAGACCTCTAGAACACTTGTTCTCTCTAACATTAACAACTCAACCAAATGATTGTTCTTCCTAAAACAAAAATTCAGCATGGATATTCTTTGTACACAAATCAACCACAATTCTTCATTAACTTGAGATTCTCTCTGGAGTTTGGATCCATAGTGATCCAACAAGGATATCTATCTCAGGATAACCTAAACCTGTAACTGGGCTTTACAGCAATGTTGCCTGGAATCACATGGACTAACGTGAAGCTCCTTCACATGAATCTCAAGGAAAGAAAGCACAACAAACAGAAATGTAGCCTGCAATCACATGGACTAACATGAAGCTTCTTCACATGAATCTCTAGGAAAGAACACACAACAAACATAGAGGAAGAAGAATGGAGCAGCTCACTGCTGGAAAACATTATGAGAAAGAATTCCAAGAGAAAGAGAACAGAGAGAAGAATCCAAGAGAAGACAACAACAGAAGAGAAGAATGAGAAAGGATTCCAAGAGAAGACAACAGAAGAGAAGAACCCAAGAGAAGAGAACAGAAGAATTCCAAGAGGAGAGAGAAAGGTTAGCTGTTGTAGTACCTGGATCGTTTTGACGGGCGGTTTATTCAGTCTGTGAAGCTCTCTGTAGATTCTGGCGGTGAGCTTCCTCTTGTTGTTGTTGTTGTTTACTCCCGCAAGGTTGTTAACTTGGGAATTGCTGGCAATGTCGAGAGTTGACACGGCAATGTCTGCTGGTGAAGGATGAAGAAGTATAGCGAGTGACAAGGTGCATGAATAGAACAGCAAGCTGATCACTAGTTGTATCCACATTCCTTTCATCATGCAGCTCAGAGGCTTGCTTCTGCTAGCAACCATCTCTCACAACATCTCAGCTACATCAGCATCTCAGCTCAGAGAATTCACAACAAAACCTCAACAAAAACCCAAAACAAATTCAACTCGAAATGAGAAACAAAAAACGCCACTTAAGGTGAATGAAAATGTGAAGATGCAGAGCAGGAGGAGTGCTCCAGATAGAGAATTTTATAGGGAGAAAAGTTGGAATTCTCGGGGACTCGGGAGAATCGAATGGTGTCGCAGTGTGTTCGCTGGAAGATGATGGACTTGCCGCAGTCCTCAGTGCAAACTTCGAGGCTACAGACCCCGGAATGCCTGAACTGCGGTATGGGCCCGGTCCGGTTATTCTACCAGGGTGGGTTCCAGATTAGAACCGTTAATTCCACATCACAAGTGGGACGGGAGAAACCCAAAGTGGAACCAAAGTCCTGATGACCACCTACCTGTCCAAACCAGTCTTGGGTGGATACGTAGTACTTACCCGCTTTGGCGGGTAAGATTCGCTGGTTCGTGTTCCGGTTAACAAGAACTGTACTGGAACCAAATCTGATTTTTGGAACTGGAACTGGAACAGAACCGGACTGGGAACTGAGTTCGTGTAGTTCTATTTATGGGTGGGAACTAGAACTGGGTGTTAATCAGAGGTTAACCGATAGTGCCTTATAAAAGAATTATCCGTAAAGTAACCTGTCTTCACCCTGTCTCTGGGCCTCCTTTCACCCCCCATCCCCTCTTTCAGTGGTATCCGCAAAGTAAGGAAATTGTATTAAATCTCAGTATGAAATGCTGAAAATCAGCATTTAATGCACAATGTTCCAGAGTAGTTATAGTATGTGTACAGGTAGGAGCAGTGAAAATATATGTGGCACCAGTGTAGGCGCACAAGAAAAACGAAAGACAGGATGAAACCCAGTTTACCACAAAAATTGATGGTTTTTTTTGAGTTTCACCCACATTGAATGCTAACTTGGTACTTTTTTTTCAAGGTTTTTTTTTTTCAATCTCATCCTGTGTATGGCCAAACTCAGGGTTTTGATGCTGTGTTTTCATTACTTTACGGATAACTCTAATGTGTTAATGAATATGCAGTATTACTAATAATATGGACGCTCAATTATTGACCAATTATTTGGGATTCACGTATTTTTGGTCTCAACTCTCAAAAACAGGTCTCTTGGGTAAAGCCTACCTCATGAGTCAGCTTGGGAATAACAAATTAATAAGCATACATCTTTAAAAATAAATGAAGTATGGAAACTTTAATTGTCTTCCTTTTATCTACATCTAGAGATTAAGGGCCACTTTAGACAAGGGGGTTTAGGGACCAAAAGCCCAAGGACCAATTTGAAGCAAATTGAACTTTGAATTGGGCCCTTCTTCACATTAAAAATACATTTCTTTTCTATGGTACAACGAGTGTGTTTAAAAACTTTGGGTCCAATTTGAAGGTTCAATATTAAAAATGTGTGATGACATGTGAGAGGATTAGATTAACCTTTGATCGTTTCGTTTTTCCTCTTTTCTTTCATGGTTTTTTTTTAAATTTATTTTTATTGCACATAATGAATGACCAAAGGCACAAGATAGAGGTGGTTTTTTTTAAAATTATTGCCATGCATTGAGTTATTGCACAAGTGATTGCATTGTAGCGAATAATTATTGAACAACATTGGAATTTGAGGAGTGTAATATTTTTTTTTATAAAGTCTTTTATGGATTCACAAAATCAATCATGTCAACTCTATAATTGATAAAAAAAAAAATGGAGTAATGTCCTCCATCCATAACATGTCTTCCATTCTCAAAAAACTTGATTAGTCAGGATAAAAAAAAATAATGAAAAAAGAAAAAAACCAAAAAAATGAGCAACCTTGGACCTTAGCATACACTTTGGTTCTCCAAACCATGAGCTCCCTTTCAAGTTTTTTTTTTGGTCCAGACCAATTGGTTTTGCTTGCAAAATGATGCCATGTAACTTAAATCACAATTTGATTTGTCTTGATCTTGGACTCTCAACTAAAAGCCTTGGGACAAATTTGAAACCTTTGACCAATAGGAATGCTTGATTTCAATGGACCCTTGTTTAAAATAGCCCTAAATGTAAAATAAAATTTGGGGAGTGAAGCTATGTGAAAATTAAAAAACTCGCACCTCAAGGTGAGAATTGAGGGTGAGTCCCATATTTTTATGTAGCTTTGTTTTGAAGGCTTTACACAACATAAAGACCAAAAGGTGAATTTATAAGAAATCATGTGTGTAAGGCTAGGAAAATGTTGGAGCTTAGATTGAATTTTTAAAAAAAACAACATAAATGTTTTTACTAGATGCTAGAAAAGGACAATGGATGGAAGTGCTTCTTATTGAATGCAATGAAAGGGTAAAGGACATTTAATAAATTCTCACAATTTCTCTTCCAAGGACAATGTTGATGTGGGGCCAAGACCAAAAGACTTGAGGTTAGGAAAGGAAAGCAAAAATAAAGAGTTGGAAAAAAGAATGGATTGATGAGAAGAAAAAGAAATTACATGTTTTTGTTATTCATGGTCAAATTTGCAATAGTTCAATCAAAATCATAATTTCTTTCCACATGTTAGGAAAAAAATTCTAATTTATAAAACCAACCCAAAATACACTATAAATTTTAGGTGAGATCTTTGAGATTTTGAGAATTTTATCCCAATTATAATTTAATATTTTTTATTTAAATGTCAAAGAAACTATCATCAAGGGCAAACCACATTTAGTGGTAGTGCCAATATTAATGTAACATTTAAGATGTTAAAAATACGTAATAATCTACACCTATGATGTTGTCTAAAATCTAAATCTTACATGGCAAACGACATGGCATTGATGTTAATTTGGTGTTAATGGTCAATGCTAACTAACAATGAATTTTCAAAAATGTACATTTGAAAAAATTGATGTTAAATGTAAACTTTCAAATGTGAAGCCATTAACTTAATTTTTGTGTCTTTTTTTGTCATTGGACATTCCATTTTCTCTCTATTCACTTGTTCCTTTTTTTTGTTCATCATGGATCAAACTTTCCACATTGCTACAAATGTAATCCCTACACAAAAAATGTTTGAACATTTATAGAAACATCTTCAAACACATCTCCATGTTACATTTTGTGTTCTACATTATCTTATAGAGTTCCATTTTACCTATATACACAAACAAATTGTCTAACAACATTATTTGTCTTTTTTTTTAATCAAGATGCAACCCTTTGACAACAATAAACAAAATTCCTTCAAGGATCTTCATTAACCAGCATCACCAACATAAAAAATGGAACTACAAACCTTTGATGACGAACATAATGTCATCAACCAAATTCAATAAACTATGGTAACAAACACACCAACAAAACATGCCATAAATGCAACTCCAACAAGTATGTCAATCAATATCTCTCCCAAATCCAAATTTGAATGTTTTCTTGCATGCATTCATAAAAAAACAAACCATATTGTCATTCCAAAAACAGATGCAAAAAGTTCAAGAAACCCATGTACATAACTTGAATTAGAATGCAAATTTAAAATATTGTAAAGAAGTGCTAAAGACATGATTAACCTTAGTGATGATAAGACAAGTACACTCATTTCACCTCAAAAAAACAATGAAAAGAAATGAAAAGGTCTTGCAAACTGAAATGTAATTTAATTAAATCAAGAAAACCTACAAAACCAAATTTGGAAAATTTTGAAGTCTTGTCACTCATCAATGCAAAGAAAGTGGAGCATGAGGTTAGTTTGGAAGTATTAAATTCAAAAAAACAACATGGAATTATCGACCACAATGTATAAATATTCTTGAAAATCAAAAGTGAAATGGAAGCACATATTAATGACCAATTTGATCATTTTGAACATTCCTACAACAAAATAACCTACAAGGCCAAGTGGGGGTCTTTCTATGGGGACTATAAAAAGATCCATGATTACATGGGTGTTATTAAACACAATAAAAAAAATAAGGATATGCCAATAGAAAATAAGGTTGCACAAGGATTGCAAAAACTTTAGTAGAATGTATTTCAAACTCAATGATGTTTTCATGCACAATAGATTGAGCTTCAATCCTCCACATTCATGAAATTTCATGAATCTAAAAGATGATGTTTACGATGTGCAACTAGAATTACATGAGTTTTCACCATGTGAAGAATTGGACTTCAATGAAAAAATATGAATGCAAGAGCTACCTTTGAGAAATATGCATCTCCCTTCAAACCTTTTGATCCCATATTCCATTATGTAGAAATGTTGCAAGAAGGATATTGTTGGGTGGCAATGGCTTTCGCTCTTCAATTGCATAGCAACAATACATTAGTGAGTTTGACCCCCTTTCCACCAAAAGTGTTTAGAAAAAAAATCCTATAAACAAATTCAACTTGAAATAGCCTAACATTTAAACCTACATTCTTAAGTTCAAGTGTAAGTTGTGGGTTGCCAACATCATACCCACTTCTAAAACAAACTATGGAACCATTTTAGATTTCAAGAAAAGAATGTTCAAATATTCCTTTACCACATAACAACGTGGCCAATACCATGAAACCACATGTAAAGAATGTCATTGGGTGAAAAGAAAATAATCCCTAATTCATAAAAGTTTCATAAAAATAATTGAAAAAGGTAATTTGGCATTGGTTGAATCTATTAACTAAATCCATGATGTAAACTTGCAAATTGATGAAAAATAAACATGGGCACAAAAAGATATCTATAAAAACAATTGGAATATATGTCAAATTGTGAAACACATATATCAACCAGACATAACAACAAATGGTATATGCAATATCAAGGGTTGCAAAAATTATGGGGATTGCAATGAAAACAATCTTATAAGACAAAATGCTACTAGTAGTTACACTAGCAGGTTTATAACATGATAACTTGACATCAAACATTATGACCAACAAAAATGATGGAGTGGAATTGTATTACAGACTTTAACACAATTTTGCATGAACATAGACTTGGATTGAAAGGATGTTATTACTACAAAATTGATTACCTTTTTGTAATTAAAAATTTAAAGTTTTGTCAACTTTCAATGGCATTATGTAGCAAGGCCTTGAGTATGAACAATGTCATCACATTGATGAAATCAATTCATACATATATTATTTTGCAAACAACATGATTTCATTAGCCATGTTTGAGTTACAAACAAAAAACTTACACAAAATTTAATAACAAGAAGAAAACGTCATGTTTAATGAAAAAAAAAAAAAACCTTTTGCATGATCAAAGAAATGATAATACAACATTATGAAATGTTCTATGAATAGTGAAACAAAACAAATTTGAAGCCAAAAGAATAAATGTTGGTCCTTGATTCCAATGCCACAAGGAAAGAAGCAACAAGATATTGCCAAATGCACCACCTTGAGAAGATTTGTGCACAATGAACAAAGACAAGGTTGAAACAAAAAATGAAAACATTCCTCCTTGTCTCCAACTATGCAAAAAGCAAACAAAACAACACTAATTAAAACAATTTGGTGAAAAAAACATGTGAAACAAAATAAACTTGAAGCAAAATAGACAACATTGTTCATTGTTTTCAATTACACAAAGAAATAAACAACACAAAAATAGAAAAAACAATTTCATGAATTTTTTTGCAAGCAATGAAAATTTTTAAATGAAGTGAAAAAGGTTGTCCTTTCTCCAATGCTAAAAAGAAATAAACACCCCCAACAAAGCCAACATCACCATATTGAAAACCTTTCTACACAATGGAGCAAGGCAAAAACACACAATCTTCAAAGAACCAAAAAAAAAATTCCAACAAATTTTGTCATTGTTTTTACCAAAAATTCAAATTTATTTGAAAAGAAATGTTTTTCTAATGTAAATTTTGTTATTTGTAAAATTGCCACAATTCATTATCACAAGATTGGGAAAAACAAAAAAAAAAAAAAAAACTCTGTTCTTATGATAGAATGGATATAGCCTAACATTTTGCTTGAAAGAATGAGACTTTGGGCTTGAAAATGAGACTTTGGACAAGATATATAAATAAATGTGGGCTATTAGGACTGAAATGAGGGGAACATGCTAAAAGAACAACATAAAAAAACATTTGACAAAATATATGAAATAAATTCAAAAAACACATTTACAAGAGGCATGGGAACCTTGGGAACAACACTACAGACATGTGAAAACCTATATGAACAAGATATGAAACATTTGAAATAAAGTTTAAAAAATATGTGTACAAGAAACGAACATGAGAACTTTGGGAACAACATATGTGAAAAAAACATATGAGATAAAAATTATGGAAAGCATGGAGAATGAAGTGAAAACACAATTTTTAAAAAAACATTTTGGGGAACATTTTGGGGGAACAAATGGCTCACTTATGTAGATTGAAAAAATGAGTTTTTGGTTAAGGAATATGATAAATTGTGGGGTTAATGGAAACAAAAGGAGGGATACATGAACTATAGGAACAACGTATAAAAACATTTGACAAAACATGTGATTGTATAGGAGATATAAATTTGAATAACAATAGATAGGCTTGGAAATAATAAGAATAAAATCATTTTTGGGGGGGGGCAAATTACAGCAAAATGTAGTAAAATAACACACATCCAATAATAAACAATAGAATGAAAATATAAAATATTCCATTCTCACATGGAAAACAAAGTGGAAACACAAAATACAAATTTTAAAAATAAAAAATGCAAAAGAAATATGAGAACGTTTGGGAACAATAAGGAAGCATATGGAGAACAAAGTTGAGAACACAAAATAAAGGAACATTATTGGGAACATGTGGGGGAACAAACAAAACGCTAAAACCCTAAACCCTAAAGAAAGAGTCAACTGAATCCTTTCGGAAAGTCAAAGGGGGGGGGTGTGGGGTTTCCAGACTAGAACGAGGGCAAGGCCGTCGCAGTTTTGTCTCCTCTCGCTCTCGCGCGCCCTCGTTGCGCGAGAAAACCATGAAAATTGGTTTGTAGTTTAGCAAGAAGCTTTCTCTTTGTTGTGTTCTGCAGATTTTTTTTCAACTCTACTATTGAAGAAGAAGAAGAAGGAGAAGAGGGTTTTCAAATTTCATCGAGAAAACCAAACCCTTGGTGGCAGTGTTACAAGTTTAGAGAAATTTAAGGGTTTGTCATCATGTGGGATTCCTTTTTCGGTCTCGGCTTCAAGGCTTCGAAATGGTGAGAAAAAAAATTTCTTCCTCGAAAGTTCACCATTTTGTGGATGGGGTTTGTTGTGTGAAGATTATTGTGTTGTAGATGTTTTGTCGGATTAGGGTTTCATGGTAATGTCGATGGCTAGTTTGCTTGAAGTCGAGAGCTGCATCATCGCAATCAGGTAACGGGGACGAAGACCTGTGTGTAGTAGTGAACTAGGTTCCAGTACCTAAGACCTATCTGCATCCAGATCGGAGTTGTGGAGATTCTCCTATTTTCTAGGGTTTGGAAGCTTTTTAGGGTTTGTGGTTCTTGAGGCGCTTTGGGTTTCTTTAGAGGATTTTAATTTCTGTGTGATTCATGGGAGATTTGAGTCAACAACAGATGGATGTGAAACTGCAAGGATCTCTTCGGTTATGATAATTCTGGACCCAGAAAGGTGGATTAATCTGTCAGTAGTGCTCTCAAGGAAACAAGGTCTGACTCATGACAGCAAAGGGACTGATCAAGCCTGGTCTATTGGTTTAGTAGTATGCATAGAGGGATTTCTACTAAAATTCTAGTTAAATGTATTTGACCTTCTTGGGTTCACAGCAAAACACTGCTTCGGCTAGCAATGGCACGCATCAAGCTTCTTCGCAACAAGCGGGACCTCCAAATCAAGCAGCTGCGGAAAGAAATTGCTCAGCTACTTACTTCTGGCCAGGAGCCCAGTGCCCACATTCGAGTGAGTGTGTTCACCACCTCTGTGCCTAACCTCTACAAAGAAGGAACATTGCAAACCAAAAGCTTTGGGGGTTCTTATCTTTTGTTAGGTTATATGTGGGAGCTGGTGGAATTACATTATTTCACATGCAAACATGTCATATCATGCTTGGATTGATGATGTGTTTTCATGTGTATCAGGTGGAGCATATCTTCAGGGAGGAAAACATTTTGGCAGCCTATGATATACTTGAGCTTTTCTGTGAACTCATCACTGTTCGTCTTCCTATAATTGAATCTCAAAAGTATGTGGTAACTCTCCGCACTTTTATACCTGAAAGTAGGAGATGAAATTGCCGGGTTCTGAGCTGAAGTTGTAATTAAACCGTGCAGTATTCAACATGGTCCCTAACTTTCTACAATAGTACGCCTGGGAAACATTGTTTCTATGGAACATTTGTCAGTTTTGTAGACTCTTTTTTCCCCTTGTAACTTTCAGAGTTCACCCTTCAGCAATAGAATTGAGAATTGTTTCCTTGTTTGAGATGTGTTCCCTCTTTTGTTCTCTAAATTCCTGCCTCTTAAGTAACTCCAAAACTCGTTTCATCCTGTTGAATAATGTTGCTGAGAACATTTTCATGTGTAAAAAAGTTGTTTTGATTTCTCAAGATTGCTCAGAATTGCCTGAGAGAATGATTGGAACATATAGCTTCAGCAATGTTTTACTTTTTGAAATGATTTTTGCAATGTGTTCTGCACTTTTTTTGCATAATCATGTGAGTTTTTTTTGCAATAGCTGAAATGTATATTTGAGCAAATTAGGATGTGTAGTAGTATTAAGAACAGATCAGTTCACTAGTCTTTAGAGGAGTCCACCTTATTGCTGCTGATTGGTTGAGCTTTGCATAATCTCAGAGCGAAAGACTTTCTCAAGTGTGCTGTTTTACAACTAGTTTCTGGTTCAAACCTGTTTGTGCATGGGCAGGCTTTGTCCTTTGGACCTTAAGGAGGCCATTTCAAGCTTGATATTTGCTGCCCCAAGGTGTGCAGATTTGCCAGAACTACAACAGATTCAAGGTCTTTTTGCGGTCAAGTATGGTAAAGAGTTTGCAGCTGCAGCAACTGAGCTACGCCCTGACTGTGGGGTGAATCGACGTGTATGGTCATTATCCTACTATGTGCTATCCTTATTGCTTCATTATGTTACCCTCAATCTTGTAAACATAAGTGTACTGGAAGCCCCTCATACTGGTGTGCCAAGGTCACAGCATAGCAATTGAACTTTGGTGAGCATTTTAGTTCCCTTCAGATGGAGGTCTTTATAAAGTAAAGCTTATTGGTCGCTTGGTCAAGTAAAAATTCCTTGCACCATTAATGTTAGTTGCTTTAGTTGATAGCCTTAACTCTGAAGTAGTTTGAGAATCAAGAGGAAATAGAGAGAATTAGGTGTTGATAAGGGACAGTAGGAAATACTTGCAATATACATGCCTCAGTCTTTACCGAGGACATGGATTTGTGGAGTTGGATAGTAGGATGACAGTGATTGGGGGAGGAGGGCTTGGCAGATCATAGAGAAGCTTTCTGTACAGGCTCCATCTGGGGAAGTCAAGTTGAAGCTGATGAAAGAGATTGCAGCGGAGCACAATGCTGACTGGGATCCAACAGACTTTGAAGCAGGCCTTCTGAAAGCACCTGAAGATCTGCTTGTAAGACTTACAGCTATTTTCTTCTCCTTCCCCTAATCATCTCCATCTGCCCTCTCTGTCCATTTGTGCTCTATTGAAACTTACTTTCTTGGCATTTCTTATTTCTTATGCTAAAGGCAAGACTTGCTGAATGTTACAACACAAATAGACGAGTGTGGTTTTCATGTTAGAAACCAGACATCCACAGTGTCAACATCTTATGTGGCATATTCCTGTTCATAACTGGTGATTATAGTTGCATGCTCCTCAACACATGGGTACTGCTTGCAGGATGGCCCAACCAGCTTTCTTGAGGCTCATGAAATGCCACTGCTATCACAGGGCAAAGAATCTCCTGTGAAGCCACTTGATAAGGACCCAATGGCCCCATCAACATCTGAGCCACCTCTTCCCCCTCTCAGACAGTCAAGTACTACATTGCGAGACCTTCTTAAGCAGGATGACAACAAGCAATTCATCCCCTTTGTGCAGATGCCAGCAGTTGGAAAAGAGGACTCACCTGTTCCTCCCACAGCACCTGCAGTTCATGGCAGTGAGGAACCTGAGAAGTTCAATTCCAGTGAGGAACCCAGAAGGGAGAAGAAAGTAGATTATGCTGATGTGGCAGCAGCTGTAAGGGCAGCTGCTGAATCTGCTGATCGTGCTGTGGCAGCAGCAAGGGCTGCTGCCGAGTTTGCAAGGCAGCAAGCAGAGTATGGAAAGGTGAAGTCCAACAAAAGTCAAGCATCAACTGCTGGAAATGTGGAAGATAGTAGTGGAACTGACTTGGACAGTGACAGCAGTGATGGGCATGATAGAGCTCCAGTCAGGGCAGGGATCTCCCGTGGCAGATCTGGTAGTGAAAGAAAGCCTGCACCTGATTCTGACTTTGAAAGTGATGATGACAATGATATCAGGCCTGTCAAGGGATACGATGTGCCTCGTGGTCGGGGTGCTGGTGGGGTAAAGTTGAGGCCATCAGTTGAAGAATCCAGTGAACCTCAACAGTCTGATGCTGAACCCAGGTTTACAGGTAGCCCAACAAAACTGAGATTTGATGCACCGGAGTATGATGATAGTCATCAGAAAAGACAGGGTTATGGAGATTCTGTCTTTTACCAAAGGGAGAAAACTGAAAAGGATGACTTCCAACATATTGATGAAGGGAAATTTGCAGTTAGTGGTTTAAGGGATCAGGCTTTAGATGGAGTTGGATTTGGTGAATTGCAGGATGACAAGCTCAAATGGCAGCTGGCTGAGTCTAAGGAACCATCAGGAAGGTATGATATCTTTGACATCAACCTGGAAAGACCTGTCAATTCCTACAGTGCATTCAGCTCCGGTGACTATGATCTTGGCAAGACTTCTGTTGATGGAGATCCTGAGGACTTCAGATCAGCTAAAACTTATGGGTTTAGCAATGACCAAGAAACACAGCTGAAAAAGTACTCTGCTGATGAGAATCAGAGGTCTTTTGGAGGTAGGCCTTTTCAAGAAACTAGAGAAAGTTCACCATTGTTTGACGAAGAATATGTGGGGAGAAGCCAATCACTGGAGCACTCACGGCTTGGTGCTGCACCTTCTGGGTCTGGTTATGGAGAGCAGTATGATGAATTTCCCACGTCTAACCTGGAGGCTGCAACATCTACAGGTGCCTGGGGGCAGCAAACAATGCATTCAAGCTCTGACCAACCTCCTGAGCATTTATCACCTACCATTGAATCCTCCCTTCCCTCATCAGAATCCCTCACAACTGGACATACTCTGATCTCATCTTTGCCAGAGAGCTATGAAGATGACTTGTTAGCACGGTTCAAAGCTTTGAAGCAGTATTGATGTTGATATGCATCTATTTTGAACAACTCAGTAATCTCATCTAGCCTTTATTAGGTCAGTTTTTATCTCAGGAAGATGCTTCTTCTTACTTTGATCTGCACCAATTTTCTTCATTTTTCTTGTCTGATATCTGTTCACTGAGCTTCTTGGTATTGATAGCCAAGTAAATGACCAATCAACTGTGCAAATTTGTATGCCATACATTCTATACTGATGAATACTTTCTACAGTGCTGTGTGGTTTCTATTTTTCTGCAACTGTGTTCTATAGATTCAAATGTTGTATCTTACTGACTTACCTGTATTGGAATTGATAGTGTACAGAAAATTTGTTGGTTCATCATGACATGCATGAACTTTGTGCTTCAAGTTGTGCTCTTGCTGGATCCCGATTCCATCACCCTTCCTCCAGTAAGCAGGATGATTGCAATCACTTGGTTTGGTAGTGTTACATTTCTGAAGTGTCATAATGTTTACATCATTTGTTTTCTTAAGAAGATGAACTGGAAGATAAGAAGGGGTATCAGTTCAAGGTGAAGGATGCTATGAAGGACAGTGGTAGTCTCTAGAGCAAGCTTGTATCGGAGGGGCAATCTCACGAAGAAACTGCAAGCACAGTGGAAGACATTCTACATGTGTCTGGCAACTCCCATACCACTTTCTGTACAGAGACTCACTGCATACCTGGTCATAGATACAACCAAATTAGCAACCACAAAAGAGCATATTAACTGGTTAGAATCTTGTGAATAAGGGCATGGTCTGGAAGCGGCACAGTGAAGCCACATGTGAGCTCTGTGGAGAAGAAAATGTGAGTGCAGAGCATGAAAAGAGGTGATGTTGGAACTTTCATTGGTGCACTTTCATCACCTCCATCAGATTTTTTAACCCCTAAATGCCTGATAAGCCTAAAATGGCCTTCTTTTGTGGGTGATGGAGATATAAATACTTTCTCTAAAAAATGTGTTGCATTGGGGTTTTTGAGAGCTTTCAAATGGTCTGCTGATTGGGCATTGCCACCTGGATTTGAGTGATGTTTCGACCAAATAAGTGTGTGCATAAGCCTCCAACTGGTCAACCCAACTCCCTTAGAGTCAGGAGTGCACCAACAAAGGCAATGGGGATTGCAGATTGGTAATGAGTGAACTTTGGAAACTCATTTATGAGCTGACTTAAGACTTCAAGCAACAGGATCAACCTGGCTTCCTTTTGTTCAGTTGCTGTCAGTTTTCAAAGTTCCTCACATTCACAATTTGGAAAGTTGTAACGCTTTCTTCCTTTTCACTTGAAGAATCAGTTTTTTATTTATGAGTAGGTGCACAACTTGGTCGTTGTGAGTGTCAGAGAGGCTGCAAGGAATTAGTGTTATCTCTGAAGTCCTTTTTTGGCCAATGAAAC
>Ga0209611_10004145_pt1 | contig 24892 bp, 24 predicted proteins | sample S1TSphgellanicum_3_FD_187693 | JGI IMG/M metagenome (GOLD analysis project Ga0209611, IMG submission 187693) | Host-associated microbial communities from peat moss isolated from Minnesota, USA - S1T2_Fc - Sphagnum magellanicum MG (SPAdes) (version 2) | ecosystem: Host-associated > Plants > Peat...
ATTAAAGTTCACAAAAAAATTGAAACAATTTGGTGAACATTTGATGAGGGAAAATGACTTTTGATACTAAAAAACCACCTATCCGCATGTTTTTCTTGAGTGCTTTAAACATATAAAAAGACTCTTGAAACATGGTGAATTTTCATGAAAATTATGTAGTTGCAACTTTGAAAGTATAAAAATTTTAGGTTTTCCTTTTTACGTTTTCTATTCATGACATTTGTATTGGATTATTTGGAGCCAAACCAATGAGCCATTGATGTACACCAAATCCACTTATGTACAAAAATTTCAGGGGCCTTGATTGGATTATTTGATTTTGGGGATGCAGCAAGTTAACTAATGTTTTTGAGTATAAGTCAAGGTCATTTCCATAGATAGGGTTGAACTTTCATTTTCAGGTTTTGTAGGTCTAGAAATTTAGTATATTTTTTGGTTTTTTATAAACTACAATGCGTTTAATGTTGTTTGCAAAGTTCATTTTTCATATGTTTTAAGAATGTGAATCTAAATGTTTAAATTTCACAGCATGTGTTTGAAAGGCCATTAAAACCTTTTTATGTGAGACGCACGAAAGAAAGAAATACATGTTGCATTTACCACTTTCAAATGGAAGAAATGTGGTAGATTTTAAACTACATGAGGGTAGTAACAAGGGTGATTCATAATGACTATGAATGTGATTGTAAGGCTGTGTGTAGGCATCTAGATATGGATATGATTGCTGAGCATTGTGGATCTAGCTCGCTTATTTACCATGGGGTCACTGCCATTTGGGAATCATGTGTTTACCCAAAAATTAAGTTCCAAGAGTGGTATAACAAAGGTTACCTAATGGGGAGTTGTGGATTATGTGGGCTAGAATTGTTACCATTATGCCCAGATGAAGGCAACACTGGCCATGAAAATGAAGATGAAGATTTAAGTTTTGACTAAAGGTGTGAGCCATACCGACACAACCATGTGCGGTAGTCTCAATTTTTAAAAGTTGCATCAAGGTTATTTGAGTGGGGTAAGGTTACTAGGGGCTTTTATCAACTTCATAGGGAATGATGAATCCGCTGGGGGCGTGGAGGAGTTATTTTCTTTTATGAAGTGCATTATTGGTGAATAAGGTGTTGGGTTAGTTCTTTTCTTGAACAAAAAGCTGGTAACCATAGTTTTAGAAACTCTGTTACGTAATTAGGGGTGAGAAATCTCTAGAGGGTTAGGGGTAGAAGTGGACACCAGAATTTGCGGTGTTCAGCACAACATTGGTCTTGTTCTAGTATTTTGTGAGTAACAAGGATGTTAGAAATTCTTGAAGCAGTTGAAGGGATGTTAATGAAAGGTCTAATAGAGCTAGAACAATCTTCAAGCCGTTGAACATAAGGTTAATTCGTGACAACTCAACGATTAAATAGATAATATAATAGTGTGCTAATGGTAATAGGGGTTTCATAATAATTGAAACATTTATTTAGTCTGTGAATGAGCTCAGCAAGGAACTATAAGTACATGTGAAATCCTGGGCTATGCCATAGTGATAGTTCATAACTGTAGGAAATTTAGGATGCGTCAAACGGTGCGAATTAGGTAGTTCGCTTTACTATTAGGAAGTAGTCGACGAATTGGACCGTGCAACCAATGATAGTGTCCAACGCCAGGAACTAAAGACCATGCGAAGATAGAATTATTTTCAATTTCGTAACAACTTTCACAAACAGTCTCAGGTTCGTCACTAGAAGCGAGGTCGACTTGTAGCAAGATCACGAGGGTGCGAGAATTCGGAGAAATACGATAGTAGCAAGTTTGAAGGGGTTCAACTTCAAAACAAGCACGCACCTCTCAAGGTTCGGGTTCTTCATCACAGGGATGATGTGTTAGGGTAAAATCTAGAGATGACTCCAGAGGCAATTTTTCATTTGCTTGTGCGGCTTGTAGCCTGTAAGATGTGACCATGCGCGACATCATAATTTCGAGGAGAGGAAAAAGGTCAAATCTTCAATCAAAATCAAATCAACAATGAAGGTGTGAAGGACTTGTTACATTGAGGTGCGCAATCGTAATTTATAGATCGAAGAAAAGGAAAGAAAGACATGAATAACGGCTTAGAACCATGGTAAAGTAAAACCGTAAGGTTAAAGGAAAAAATTGAAGGTTTAAGTAAAGTTTGTTGGGGGGAAAATGGGAAGAGGTGAAAAGGTGTTTTTCCTTCACCTTCCATTGGCCACCAAGCTTGGAACCTTCCATTGGCCACCAAGCTTGGAACTTTCCATTGGCCACCAAGCTTGGAACTTTCCATTGGCCACCAAACATGGAACCTTCCATTGACCACCAAGCTTTGGATCTACCTTCACATCCCTTCTCCTTTTCTTTAAAAGGCGGACTCGGATCATTGGGAGCTTTTTTTTTTGCTTTAAACATAATTTTCATTCAATTTTGAATATTTGTTTCCACAAGCTTCTTAAAGAGAAAAATAATGATTAATCTTGGTAGAGGGAAGAAGGAAAGAAAGTAGAATGAAAATCTTGTAATAGTTTTGAAGGAATGGGGGTGGGTAGTGATAATGTGGAAGGTTGGAACTTTAGAGAAATCTCATAAACCCTTTCGGGTATCATAACATAACTTCTTGCTGGTTTAGCTACAGAACTTGAGATTTGGTAACAAGTTGCACCTTGTAATTAACTTTCTAATGAGCTAAGGCAAGCCGGAGTTGAATAATGTATGTGTTAGAAATGATGTTTTAAGTGACTGATGGTCTGTAGTCAAGTTGAACTAGCTGCCTTCATAAAACCCTCTCGGGTTTGGTAGTATAACTCCTTACTGGTTTAACTGCAGATCTTAAGATTTGGTAGGTTGGTGCACCTTGTAGTTAACTTTCTATTGAACTAAGGCAAGTTGGATTTGAATAATGTATATGTTAGAAATGATGTTTTAAGTGACTGATGGTTTGCAATCAAGTTGAATTATCACCTTTGTAAAACCCTCTCAAGTTTCATAGCATAACTTTCTGCTAGTTTAGTTGCAGAACTTAGGATTTGGTAGCAAGATGCGCCTTGTAGTTAGCTTTCTAATGAGCTATGGCAAGCTGGATTTGAATAACCCATGTGTTAGAAACAATATTTCAAGTGACTAGTGGTCTACAGCTATGTTGGACATGGTGTTGAGTCCTTAAACATTGGTTTAAATGAATGACAATTTGACATAAAGTCCTAGAATGTGTAGTGTGTGAACTTGAAAAGTATATCTATCAGTTCTAATTGAAAATGATGCATAGGAGGCAGTCTACTTAATTTCAACTATAAACACAATCTAACATATAGAAATACACTTGCATTTTTTCCTTCATTAGTAGCATTTGTGCTTTCAAGCATAGTCACCTTGTAGAACTGGAAGTAGAGAGACGAAAAGTCACCTCACAAAAGGCGATACAAAAAAGTAAAAATAAGGGTGTCAAGATTAGGTAAAGACCATATGTATAACAAAATTAGGCCTATTCGCAACACCTTTAAGGTATTCCTAAGGTTTTTCAAGCAGGTATTTCGAAACTTCATTATGCATAACTATGTGGCCTGATGGCAAGACCATCAATTTAAAGAGTCTTTATGTTCATTACCTGAGGACTCAGTGTTATTTGTCATAGATTTTACTAAAAATTATACATTTGTAGACTAGAACAAGTGCAAAAGGCCCATTGGCACTTTTCAAGTATCATGATCTTGGTCCACATTACTTACTGGCATAACCTAGTTATAGATCTTAACAAAAAAGAAACCAGACTACTAAAAGTTCTAAAATCATTTCTATATTTCTGATGATGGGAAACATGACAATTTATTTGTGCAATTTTGCTTTCGTTTACATTGGACCTACATGACAAGCACTGGTTTCACTCCAATGTAGCATTATATGTGGTCAAATGGTTGTGCTGGCAAGTTCAAATCAACTTGTCCATTTTATTTTGTGTCTTAATACTTATAGATTATGGGAGGTTGTGGAATGTTGTGGTCCTTCTTTAGCATTGGACATGCGGAAGGTGAACATGATGGTGCAAGTGTTGTGGTGAAACAAGCTTTATGGGTGGAATAATTGAATGATCATGGGCATTTGATGCAAAATGCATTAGGTCCTATGCAATTTCTTCAAGAAACAAAGACTAGTCATGTTGTTTATTCATATCTAGGTGCCTCAAGTTCACTTTTGAAATAGGTGTTTTGGCATGTGAAAGTAAATGATGTGGACCATAATAACCAATGGGCAACAAAAACTTTAACTAGGACACAAAACATCCATTGTGTTACATCTTGTGCTAGTAGAAATCCAACAAAACTAGCAATTAGGGGTCAATTGTGCTGTTGTGCATTTTGTATCAATGAGGATTATGTGAACTGCACATCTTTGCACCATGTTGAGGATTGGAAAATTCATTTCCTTATCCATCTGAATCCTTCATACATTGAAAGTGTTGCTAAAGGGGCCAATGATGAGGAGGATTGGCAACATGGAGGCAATGGGGTCAAAGTAAAATAAAATATACCAAAAAAGTAGACGTCTCCATTTCAACCCTGCGCTTTTCATATAACTACCATAAAGTAACATCAAATTAAGTGAAATTATGTGTCAAATAGCATTAATTGATTCTATTAAGTTTATAAAAATCTAATTCTAAAAAAATTAAAAGCAAATGAATTTCAAAAGTAGATAAAAAGTACATTTGAAATTGACTAAAAAATGTGTTCAAACCTATTTTTTGGTTTAAAAAAATTTTAAAATTGATATGTAATAAGTTAAGAAATGAAGATCAACATATGTTTTAGCAAGTCATAAAAAAAAAAATGTTTCCTTTTTATAAGAACCTACTTGACACCTACTTGAAACCAAGAGCCCATAGTGAAAAGTAAACGTCAAAAACTACTTGTATTTTGAAAAACCTACTTGAAACTTATGTTTATAGTTTGAAATATGAAAATCAATGCACATTAGGGTAAACATATATCATATTTAATTATCAAAATGAAAACATTCAATGTTCCATAATTCTATAATGGGTTTTATTGTTATTTTAAATATAGTTGTTCCAATTTTGACAAGGTAATCAAGTTGTTCACTTTATCTTGCTTATACCCAACGGAGATGAAATTTTCTTTTCACTAGACATGAGGGACAATTTTGTTATCAATGCCCATTTAGGTAATGAGGAGGGGTGTGATTTTTATGTTGAATGTTACGGGAAACCAATATTTAAGGTTGGTGCAGCTAGGTTGATTAATGATTAGGGAAATAGTTTTGAGCCAAGGTCTGCTATCATTGGAGGACACTACTATCAAAAATGGGGTGAAAGTCAACAAGGCAACATGTATTTTATTAATCTTGCTTATTTTTCCCTCACTTAGTTTGCGCATCCAAGTTTGTGATGCATGTGGCCCATTACCACATATTAGGTAATACACCAATATATAACATGTCTTCAAAAACTTTCAAAGTTGCAACTACATAATTTTCATGAAAATTCACCATGTTTCAAGAGTCTTTTTATATGTTTAAAGCACTCAAGAAAAACATGCGGATAGGTGGTTTTTTGGTATCAAAAGTCATTTTCCCTCATCAAATGTTCACCAAATTGTTTCAATTTTTTTGTGAACTTTAATATATCCACAAAAATCAATCCATGTGTTCAAAACATTCAAAAAATAAAAATACATATACCTTTTTAGATTTCAATATTTGAATGTCCTTAAACATTATTATAGTTTTGAATTTGTAATCATGGTTCAAAATAACGTTATAGATTTGATTATAGTGTAAAGCTTGATGAAAAAACATTTGAATTTTTATCATGTTATATGTCATATTTGGCCTCAAATTTGATATTCAATTTTCAAAAAACTTTGAAAATTGTAGTATAAACCAATAAAAAATTGCCACGTGGAAAATGCAGTCCTTGGAAAGGAATTTAACATTGGCGCAATTGGTTCCTTTTTTCATGCTTTCACCCAAGAAGGCTATTTAAGTATTCAATAAAGCATTGCACAAGTATTCAATGAGGCACTAAAAAAAGGTTGGAAGTATTTTGTAAAGCACTAGAGGAAGTTGGAAGTATTGAGTAATACATGAATGAACGATGGAAGTATTTAATTAGCCATCAAAGATCGCTAACAAACAATGAAGAAAGGGTGTCAGTATTCATATAATTTGTAAGTATTTAACATTGAGGTTGAAGCAACATTTAAATTATTCAATAAGGCATTTATAGTCCCCCACAAATAAAATACTAGATCTAGCAATTACACTTTTGGTAGTCCTTAATACCCCAAGTGTGAAATCTTGAACAATATTTGCAAAACATAATTGTATCTTTAGGTATCTTCCTAACTTTTGCCTATTGACTTTTGGGTAAATGCACACTACACTCACCCCAAAAGGGCAAATGAAAGTCCATTTTTTTAGTCCAAATCCAATGGTTTTTCAAAAAAAACATTTAAATGATTTTGAAGTTCACATTTTTTTCCATTTCCAAGTTCATACCACCATAATTTAAACTTTTTTTAGAAACCTCATCAATTTAGATATTGAAATGGACTTTATGAATTTGTAATTTTAAATCTTAAAAATTTTAGAAGACTTTTTCTTGCTTGATTCTTTCATCTTAAGTGTTATGGTAAAAAGTTATAGGCTTAGTTTCCAATTTCATTGAAAGAAAAAAATCCATAATGATAATTTTTTGGGGTAGTTTGAACTATGACATTGGACGTACCATCTTTTGTAAAGTCCACCTTGAATTTAACATTTGTCCTTTTGGTAAATTTTTTTTTGGGTTTGAAAGATTAAAATGTAGGTTTCAATTTTTCATCCCACTTTTGCCAAGTTTCTCAAATAGATTTGAATACAATGCAACAATACTTGATTCACTCAGAAAAAATTGCCACTGTGACTTCCACAAAAGTCCATTATAGTGTGCTTTTACCCTTCTGCCTACATATCCACTAACACATGAATATTCCTTGCAAATGGAAAAGTCAAATGCTATGAAACAAGTTACAATCCACTCCATGTAATTTGAACATGTGTTCCAAGATTCATACATATCAAATGTTGGTACACAAAACTACACCTTTCATGCTTCTAATGATCTTGAACAAAACAATGAAACTTTAATCTCCAGTTGGCATTTGACCAAAACAAATCACTTTTAGAACAATAATCAAAATCAAAATAAGTTTGCATGCATACCTAGTCTTCTAGGAAATAATGTTTAACATGTTGTTTGTACACCTTCCTTGAGTTTCGAAAATTGCAAACCTCCTTTTGATTCAGTGAAACCTTAGTCTCCTCCACCCACCACTTCTCCACAATGTTTTTAATGGCATAAGAAAGAATGTCAAATCGAGGTGTTTTGCTACTTGTTGCCCATTCTGGGTTGAGGTTTGTGTCAATCAATTGGCACCTACTTACATCAACAATGATGTTATGTGGATGTAATCCAAGGATGTGTGTTTTCCTTTTAACAAGAGTGCCTTCTAACACACACATGTTTTAAGCTGCATGTTTTGCAATTAACTAGTTTTTATTTTTTGCTTCCCTAACAAATTGCAACCCAACCTTCACATTGGATACAATGTTAATTGTTGTTTTAACATCCTTTAGGCTAAGTAAATGATTTGGCCTCATTGTTAATAATAATTTATGATCTAGCACATTGTTTAGCATAGTTTTTTGTTGTTCAATACATCCAACAACTGATAATTGATCAAGAAGGAACTGAGCAATGGAAGTTACACAAAGCCTTAATGCTTGTTTTCTAATTTCTTGGGTTGGGGGTGCCCTTGTGCACATTTCTAGTCTCTGTTTGAGCAAGGCTCGATAAATCCTCTTCTTTTCTGTAGCCTTTTGCTTATGTTGCACATCCAACATGCCATCCAAGGCTCCTTGAGCTGATGAAGTTCTTTGGTTCCAGCTGGGTCTAACATTTCCTCGTTACTTACTATTTTTCTTGTTTACCATGGTCTTGGACCTACATTTTCAACAAGATGATCCAATGTGTTATAGCTATGAATTTGCATGTACCTCAAAAGAAACATTTGTAACCTAGATTTAGGCCTATTATGTACAATATTGCATTGCCATATAAACATAGACAACAAAGAAAAGTTCAAAAATATGTTTAGTTAAATACTTACAAATTAAAGCCTTTTAATGATTCCTCATTTGCAGCTCTGCTTAGTCACATAAGAATCAAGAGTTTTATTGGGTTATACACTTGTGCGTTACTAACTAAAGTCTACAATTTCGAAATTGCATGGGGGATTTTGAATTTCTCAAAAATAACAAAGAAAAAATACCCTACACTTATAGCCATAAATGCTAACTAATCCTCATATAGACATGGACATTTCTAGATATCTATCACAATCAACATGATGAACATACTATCCATTAACAAAATTCTAATAGAGGTTGAAAACTTTCATAATGGGAAGGGTTGAAAGATTCTAACCAAGTCCATACATTGTCACAACATAATGAAGAAATAAAAAATGGCAATGGACATGCTCCTCAGTTCCTTATTCTTGTAGACCAGACTTTTAAAACTCATGTATGGATGCAAATATTCATGTTTTACAAGCTCAGAAATCAACAGCACAATCAATATTAAAAACCAAGTCATCACATCCACACTAAGCCTTGAAAAACATATTGATATAAATATGCAAAAATTAGCCACAACCTAATAGATGAAAGTAAGTTAGGATGACTTGTTATGTTTCAAACAATTTCACAATTTAATCTCAAGGACTTCAAGATGCTCATGTTACATATGGAAAGAACACTATGTGATTTTGCCAAGAAAGTACAAATTTATAAATTTAGCTAGCAACAGGTTGAACATGAATTGTCATTCCCAAAAAATGAGCAATGTTATGCACTAACAATCAAATCGTAGTGTTTGCAAAAATAAAATAAAAAAGTGGCAGGTTTCACAAACACAAAGCATAATGTATGCACAATTGATTGAGATAAAAAGTTGCCAAAATTTATTGAGATTGAAATTTGGAGCTTAGTAGGTAGATGTGGCATTAGCAAAATTGGATAGTTTCCAACATCCTTAACCAAATATTCCATTTTTCTCACAAGATTACCCTTTACAAATGCTTGGTAATGACATCTCAAAACCAAGATCCATCCTCAAACTACATATCCATGTTAAATGCAAATGCTCACCCAATTTAGACATTGTATTTTACAGAATTGCCTTTTTCACTATGCCCACATGGCAACTAGGTCACTGATGTAGACTATTGGAAACTTGATGAGGAAATGTCGGAACATTTCCTCCTCCACATCCATTGAATTTCACCAATCATGTCAAAATTGATTTTCAAGATCCTATACAAGTATAATAGCAAATTATTTATATTAAGTGTACTTGAATTTGATTAAGGAAAAGTAAATTTGTCAAATCTGCCGACAAATTCATGAATAGGTCTACAACTTCAAATAATCTCACAAAGTTCTATCACAAATGCATGTCATACTTGAAAGAAAGATGCTTCATTTTTGTTGTGTGTGGATTCAATCCACCACCCCCCTATGTGCACATATGTGATCATGTTCCATCCTTTCTTGTGAAAACATAATGTCCAATCTTTGAGAAATGCCTTTTGATTTTCTTTGTTGCACAAAATTACATTCATTCCCCATGGATGAACATGCATTGAAACCTCATATAAGAGCAAATCTCCTAAGTGGGGATGATTGATACAATAATGCAATAGTGGATCTAGTTCAAAGATTGTAGCTAAAGGAAAAATATAAGGCATTGAGGTTCTTGGGATAGAGTTTTGGTTTGAACACAATCTTTTGAATAAGGATGACAAATGTTTTTGGCTCTCTACATTAGGGCCTAACAAATGCATATTGAAAAGAATGAACAAACTATTTCACGAGGATTATCGGCAACCTTTTCCAATGTAATCGATCCAAACCTAAAACCATGAGTCACACATATAATATAACAACGTCACCACATTCTACCGAAAAAAAAAAAGACAATAGAAAGGTAATGTTAGACAACTTGTGGATGCGACCTTCACCTCTTCACCTCTCACACAAAAAAAACCCTAACGCATTTTTGGTGCAACCTTCACTTCACCATAGATCTACAAAAGCTAAAACTCCTACATGAATGCCAACATCCACATAAATCAAAATCATGTGGTTTGTGAAAAACCTATAACCTTTATGTAAGCTTTGCAATGTTTGTAGAGCTACCGTTTTTGCACCTTGCTTAATAGATAGGTGCTAAGTCGGAAGCTTGGAGGTTGGGAACACCAAGGGGTGCAAGTGCACTATGCCACAAGCCAATGTTCAAGCCTTGGTTGGCATACCCCATAATGAACGTCCTAGATTTGTTATCATTGAAATGAACGGCCACGATTTCGAGCCTAATTGATTGTTGTCGATTGTTGTAACATTCATCCATATGCACATCTTTCCATTCACATCCCAAATCAAGGTGATCATCATGGATGAAATCTTGCGATCTCATCCACTAACATAAATTTTGTGTTGTACGTGCTACGTATGCAACATCAGCATCAATTTGTGTGGGTATGAAATCTTTATGATGTTACTTTTTAAAAAATTTGTGGACATGGAACACATTTTTTCCACTCTAATAGTGCAGAAAATACTTCATTTTAGTCTTTTATAGGTATATATATTCATCTGAACCTAATCCACAAAAGCCCCATTAAATTCCAACTCCAAAATCACTAAAATATTATCTACATATTTGCCAACAAAATTTGTAGGGCATTAGTTTACTTCAATTTAAACACATTCATAATTAATTGCATGTCATTTCTTTAAAAAAAAGGTATTTTGCCATGCGGACAAATTCCTATAATCTTGAATGAGTCAAATATACACATTTGGATGGCCTTTTTCACTTGGATGAACCCACAAATTTGTGCGGGGATGCTTGACATGTATATTTATCAAATTGCACTGGTTCTTCCCCAGAAAAATAAATTTATCATGACCTTTGCATACATATAAAAAATATTTCCTTGTGAAGGATAAAAATTCGGCGTTTTATAATACCACCAAAATACCATTTTTTTTCATATGCATGAAAATATTTTTATATTATTTTGATTAATACATTAAATACTACTAAATTATAATTTTACATTTTCAATATCATGCATTTAATTATGCCTTATGTAGTACTTTCTTTCAAAAATTGCCCAAAACTATGAAACGGACAATATTTTTGAACCATTCAAACAAATTGTGACCCATTTGGCCGAGTTCAAGTTGGACTCATTAGCACCTTGTTGTCAAGCGCGACCTTTGCTTGGTTCGCACCTTTGTTGGAACATCAATCACCCTTGTTCAATGACTTTGAAATGTTTTTTGGGGTGAGGCAACGTCCATAAATCAGTTCTAGTTTGGTTACAAGGTGATGTGAAAGATTTGCTACTCACCTTGCCAAACCCTTCAACATTAAATCAAGCCATTGCACAAGTTGTTCAATGTGACAACATGTTTTTTGAACGTTGATAATAAAAGCACCATGAACCCACATCAACAACACAAAGGAATTTTGCACCACCAGCAACATAAAGGAGTTTTCCATCTGCAATGCCAACCCAACTTTTGGCAACCTTACTAAAGGACGACCCCATGCAGATTGATAAGACAAGATTCAAGCCCCTCACCAAGTAAGGAAAATAATGTCAATGTATAAACAATCTTTGTTTGTATTGTGAAAAATTAGGTCATGTTGTTCGTGAATGTCCAAAGAAGCATGGACCACATGCCACACGCACCATCTTTGTTGCCAATCCACAACCAAAGGAATAAAAAAACGAGCATGTCTAGTTTCAATAAGGACTGTGAGGCTCAACCTTGATGCATCATGTAATGAAAATGGTCCCAACCTATCTTCAAGCCGAGCTTCAATTTTTTGGTACCAATCATCATCAAATGCAATAAGCTTGTGATAATGGAAGCCCAAACACTTCTTGATTTTGGCGCATCAACATGTTTTATGGACAAAAAACTAATGTGACAATACAAGTTGGCTATAGTGGAAAAATACACACCAATGGCGGTTGAAGTCATTGATGGTGAGAGCCTTTCATTAGGACTAGTCACACATGAAACCAAGCTATTAGATGTTACCATTAGTTCCTACACCAACAAGGTTGTTTTCAATGTCATTCCATCTTTAAAAAATCTATCATCATTGCATTGTCTTGGCTTGGTCTATATAATCCGCAAGTGGATTGGCACATGAGGAGTCTTCGTTGTGAAACACCATAGCACGAGGCCTTGGAATGTGAAACCCTTGTCAAAAGCATGCAAAATTTGAAACAAAAGGAAAACCTAAATGGTACAACTAGGCCTAAGTGCCCCAAGCCTTTGTTTGTTGGAGCAAAAGCCTTCATGAAGGCTGCCACAAAAGGAGATGCATTTTTTATTTATGTTTTTCCTTCACTACATGTTGAGCCACATCCACATGAAATTCCTTCCCAGTACCAAGAATTCAAGGATGTGTTTGAAAAGATAAATGCAAACACCTTGCCTAAACATCGACCATACGATTGCACTATTGATCTTGTGGAAGGAGCACAACCTCCATTTGGACCCATCTATTATTTATCACAAGATGAACTTGCAATGCTTTGTGAATGCCTCGATGAAAACCTTGAAAAGGGGTTCATTTGACATTCAAAGTTTCTAGCTGGTGCCCTTATCCTATTTATTAAAAAAAAAAATGGTTATTTGCAAATGTGTGTCAATTATTGTGGATTGAATTGACTCACCACCAAGAATCAATATTTTTTGCCCCTTATTTCAAGGTTGTTGGACCAACTCAATCATGCCAATGTGTACACCAAGATTGATTTACATGGAACATATAACTTGGTGCGCATTCGAAAAGGCGATGAATGGAAAATAATGTTCAAAACTCATTACGAAATATGTTGTGATGCCATTTGGCCTTACTAATGCGCTTAATGTTTTCCAACATTTGATGAATGATGTTTTTTGTGAGTAGTTGGATGATTTTGTGGTCTATTACATCAATGACATCTTCATTTCCTCAAAGAACATGGAAGACCATGAATGCCATGTACGTCTGGTTTTGGAAAGTTTCAAGAGGTGGGACTTTACGCCAAATTGGAAAAGTGTGAATTCCATCAATCTAAAGTGGAATTCTTGGGTTATGTCATCTTTGGAGATGGCATTCGCATGGATCCTCATAAGGTTCAGACCATTATTGATTGAACTACTCCAGCTTCTATTTAAGGTTTCCAATGTTTTCTTAGATTTGCCAACTTTTATCGACGTTTCATTACTCACTATTCTTTAATAGTGCCCCCTTTTACTCAGTTGACTAGGAAGGATTAACCTTTTTCTTTGGGAAATTGAAGCTGATAATGCCTTTCAACTTTTGAAGGCTTCTTTCATGACTACCCCACTTTTGATTCATGTAGACCCTTTTAAACCTTTTGTTTTGGAGGCGAACGCTTCCAACTTTGTAATAGGTGCTGTACTTTCACAACTTGGAAAAGACAATCTTCTTCATCTTGTCAATTTTCATTTTCGTAAGTTTTCTTTTACAAAGATTAATTACCAGATTCATGATAAAAAACTTTTAGCCATCATAGATGCCTTTGAGGAGTGGTGTCATTTGCTTGAAATAACTCAACATGAAATCACTGTGTATTCAGACAATAAGAACTTGTAATATTTCATGAGAACTTGTGTTTTGAATTGATGCCAAGCTCAACGAACATTGTCCTTGTTTCAATTTTAGTTTGTCATCACATATCACCTTGGGCGCCAATAAGGGAAACTTGATGCATTATTTCATTGCTCGTGCCTAAAAAAGGAGATGTAGCCTATGAACAACAATGTGATGTCATTTTCAAGCTTGAACATCTTTGATTTTAGACATTATCGGTAATTCCTAATGACAAAACCTTTCTTTGTCAAATTTGTGAAGATTTGAAGGACCCTCTTCCTATTGGCATCCAAGGCCAATTAAGGAGTCATCGTCAAGTCCAAGATTTTTCCAATGATCATGTTAAGTTTGAGTTTCAAGATGGTCTACTTTATCGTGATGGTTTTTTGTATGTTCTTAATGGCCATGTGTGATTTCAAGTTCTCCAAACTAAACATGATGTTTTGGTTGTAAGCCATTTGGATATAACAAGACCATGGAGTTAATGTTTTGAGATTATTGGTGGCCATAATTTTGGAAATATGTGAAGTTGTTTGTCGGATCTTGCGATGTTTGTGTTTGAACAAAGAATCTTCGTCATCGCCCTCATGGCTTCCTTCAACCATTATTGATCCTTGCATCCCCCACTATAAGAAAATGTGACTTTTTAGAAGGTCAAATTTGATTGAAATCTCCACATTGACCAAGGGGGATGGTTATTTTGACTAAAAGTTTGGGGCATGAAAGACATGAATTATTTTTTACTGAGACATTTGATTAAAGTGACCTTTTTGCCCATGTGACAAACCAAACATCTAGTAAAAAAGGTTAAAGGTTTATCAAGATGACTAAGGTTTAGTCAAATTGACCATACTTAATGGCCATTGTGATTTACAATTAGTCAAATTGGCCATTTTGATTTGGCACTTAGTCAAATCAACCATACTAATTTGGTTATTTAACCTACAAGTTTATTTTGCATAGGGTACATACCAAACCTAAATTCATAGCTAGTAGGCCCTAGGTTAAACATATTACACCTATTAGCTATTTATAAAGTTTAATAGGTTATTTACATGCTACTTTTAGGCACATGTAAGTATTTAAACTTAGTACATTAATTAGTTAATATTTGATAGTTGATATTAATGCTCTATAATTTATGATTAATAATTTATATAATTAATTTATCCATCAACTTGTTGATTGATTAATTATTAATTAATAGTAAATAATCATTAATTAATAATTAATATTGTCTAATTCCTAGGAAATAATCAATTATTAATCATTGATATTATTTATTTATTTATGATTTACAATAATTCATCAATCATTTTAAATTATTTTTATTAATTACCTATAGGTAGCTTATCCTACTAACTAGATTAGTAGCCTAGGCCACCTAGGCCTACAAAGTAGGTAGCTTAACCTACACCACCTAAGCCTACTAGGTAGGTAGCTTAAGCGTAAACCTACCAGTAGGTTAGGCTACTTACTTAGTATGCCTAAGCTAGGTCTATTAATAGGTTAGTAGGTACTTACAAGGCCTAGTAAACAATAACCTACATTTTACTTAGATTCATGTGTTTATTAATAGGTACCTCCTACCTACTTAAGCTACCTTATCTATAACCTACTTATTTATGTAAGATGTAATGTAAAAACATTCATGGAAGTTGATTACAATATGTTGGTCCAAAATCATGTTCAAGACAAATATCTTGTCCAAAAAAATGACCTTATGGGGTGGTGGTGCAATGGTTAAGGACTTGACTCCTCAATGTGGAGGTGAGGAGTTCAAGTTCCCACACTTGCAACCTAGGTTACCTTGGTTATTTAGGTAACCTAGGTTGTAAAAGCTATTAGACCACCTGACCTAGGTTATTTGGTAAAAATAAAATAATTCAAATAAGATGTATTTTTGGTCGGTGCCCAAGTTATATTATTGTCATGGTGGTTTAATAAAAAAAAACTTGGGGAAAAAAACCTAGTAAAAAAAGCTAACCAAAAAGACCTAGTCAAAATGGTCAGGTCCAAATCGACTTCTCCAAAATGGCACTTTGTTCAAGTTGGACATGGGGGCAAAAAAGCCACATGGGGGGTTTTTTTTGTGGAAATTCCCGGTTTAAAAAGTCGTGATTTCTTGTAGTGCCCGTGGTTTTCGATTTCCATGGATTTCATCACAAACCTTCCACCTTCTAATTCTTATGATTCCATCTTGGTGGTGGTGGATTGTTTGATGAAGATGGTTCATTTCATTTCATGCACCAAAAGAATAATTGGTGAAGGAACAACCAAGTTATTCCTTGATCATGTTTTTCCATATCATGGTCTTTTTGAAGATATCTTCTCTAATTATGGGCTTAGTTTGCATCCAAGTTTTGGAAGTGATTATTTGAGCTTTTAGGTGTAAATGTGAAGTGTTGTCATTAGCTTTTCACCCTCAGAAAATGGGCAAACAAATGGGTCAATCAAGTCTTGGAGCAATATTTATGGTGCACAACCAATTATCATCAAGATAATTGGTCATAACTTTTGGCCATGGCTAGAGTTTACATACAACAACACAATGCATTCATCAACCCAAAAAACACCTTTCTTTGCAAATCATGGTTTGCACCACAAGTTTGACATTCAAGGTGTGCACAAAGTTGAAGATCGAACCATGTGGTTAATGGATGTTTGAATTCAATTTATATCTAACCTTGAAAAAACACAAAGGTGACACAAGGAGAATGCTCATAAACATCGGAAGGAACAATTGAGCTTCAAGGTTGGGGACCAAATTTGATTTCAACAACAACACATCAAAACAACAAGGCCATCAGAGAAGTTGAATCATTAGAAATTAGGTCCATTTTTCATTGTAAAACAAATTAATGTCGTGGCTTTCCAATTCAAGTTTCTAAGTTCTATGAAAATCCATCCTATGTTTTATGTTTTTTCTGTTAGGACCTTATCGCACATTTACCATTCCAAGAAGAATCCATGATCCCTTTCCACCTATTGAAATCAACGGTGAACATGAATATAAAGTGGAAGACATTTTGGATTTGAAAATCTCTAATCATTAACTCCAATATTTTATTCATTGGCATAGGTATGATGTGAACAAATGAACTTGGGAACCAATTGAAAACCTATCAAATGCCATGGAAAAGGTGCATGAATTTCATCAATGATATTTAAACAAGCCTAAGTCCGCTCCTTGTGGAATTCGTCGTTAGAAGGGGAGGTGATGTCACAGATGCTAATGCCATGAGGTTCATTCCTTTGAATGTTCATCCTTGACTTGTATTAAACTTGTACTTAACTTTAATTTAGTTTTAGTTCATTCTTAGTTAATTTCCAGTTAAGTTTTAGTTCACGTTTAATTATTTTTTAGTTCACTTATAATTAGGTTCTAATTAAATTCCAATTAACTTTGAGTTAATTTACAGTCAACTTCAAGTTAGGTCCTAATTAAGTTCGAATTAACTCCAAATTAAATCCTAATTAATTATTAATTAAAATTTAGTTAAGTCCTAATTAACTCTAGTTAACTCCCAGTTGACTCCTAGTTAAGTCCCACTTAACTTTTAGTTCAGTTTCAGTTAATTCATAGTTGATTCTCAGTTAGGAAAGTTCTCAAGAAGTTTCTTCACTCCATGCACACATAAAAGCCTTCTTGGAAGGTTTTTTGAGCTAGGTCCCCAAAGGGGTGTAAATAAACGTAGGACCCCTCATTTTCTTTAATATGTTTAACATTAATCTAAGGCACAATCTTGCACCATAGCCTTGTCATGTTTGCATATGTTGGCATAACAAATATTCATTTTCATGTTTTGTTTTGCACATCTTGTGTTCTTGTTTTTTAATCACATAATCTTGTCTTGTTTTGTGTTTGAAAGTTAGACTTAAACCTTTCCTTTAGCCTTTATTCTTGTGAATCTTCGTGTCCTTGACAACTAATCCATCCTTAATGAAACATAAGGAGGTTGATTAGAGCATAAATAGACTATAAACAAGCTAATCCATCCTTAATGAAAGATAAGGAGGTTTATTAAACCTAAATTAAACCATAAGTGCCTTATTATGTCCTTAATGAAACATAAGGAGGCTAATCAAATCTTAATCAAAGCACAAGGAGGTTAATCCATCTTTAATGAAACATAAGGGGACTAATCAAACCTTAATCAAACCGTGAATAGCCTAATATGTCTTTAATGAAACATAAGGGGGCTAATTAAAAATTAATCAAACCATAAGTAAATTAATCTATCTTTAATGAAACATAAGGAGGATAATCATATTTTAATTAGGCCATAAGGAGGTTAAACAATCATTAATTAAACCAAAGGAGGTTAATTAAGGCTTCATACTGATAATAAAAGGCTAATTAGACCATAAGTAGGTTAATCATATGTTAATAAAAAAAAGGTTAATCATACCAAAATCAAGACCAACAAAGTCAATCTAGACTAATAGAAGATTAAATAGACCATTAGGAGGTTAATAAACAATTATCGTGATGCAAACCATAAGCGAGCGAATTAGTAGCAAGTTAATCAGACCAAAAATGAGGTGAACAAGACCAACATGGGTTAATAAGAGGTTAATCGGACCATTAGGATGAGTTAATAAAAGGTTATTTAGACCATAAATAGTTTATTAAGACCATACTCAAACTAAAAGCAAATAAATCAGACCATAAGTGACCTAATAAAAAAAGGTTAATCATATTGTAACGAAGGTGAACAAAACCAATGTGGATTAATAAAAGACTAAACAGACCATTAGGAGGCTAATAAAAGGTTATTTAGACCATGAGTAGGCTAAGAATAGGCTATTCAAACGATAAGTGGGTGAATAAATAAAACGTTAATTAGATTAGAATGAAGGTGAACAAAGCCAATGTCGGATAGTAAAAGGATCAGGACACCATTAGTAGGCTAATAAGAGACTATTCAAACCATAATAATGTTAATATGAGGATAATGAAACCCTTTAAGAAGCCATTAGGAAACAATAGTAAGAGGGGAATGAAAAGAACAACCAGATATAATATGAAAAAAGGGTGCACTAAACCTTTGAGTGGAAAGTTCGGTCTTCATTGTAAGGAGGGAAAAAAATTGTACATGTTGAGCTTGATGTCTAAAACCCAGAACAAATTTGAATATGTTTGCAATTTACCTAGGTATATGTAACCTTAAAATATGGTCATCACATGAATTTGTATCCAAATTACAATCAAGAAGTAGTTGTTCCACACCTAGAAACACATATTCAAGCGATGGAGTTTGAAATCAAATTGAGTTTGAAGAAACTGCCTCTCAAAGCCATATTTTTTAATGGCATTGATGTATCATTTATGATCAATTTTAACAATTTATAGGCCACTCCACGCCACACTCTTACCAACAACCCTAAACCAACCTTTGTTCACTTGGTAAAGATGCCATAACATTGATGGTCTCATTGGAAAACATGTAAAGATGTGGTTTAAGACCAATGCATTTGGGTGAATGCGCAACAAGGAGCCTTGGAATTGGATAGGGGTTCAAGGCTTTTATGCATGGGAAGTTGGGTAGGTTGGGCATTGATTTTTGTAAGAGGGATTGCGGTAGGATGTTTGAAGGAATGGGCAAATCATGTGGCTACTAATTTTGGACAAATTGACCAACCGTCACACAAAATGTGGCAATTGACCACACCAACAACAAGAAGCTTTGCCACAAATCCATGTTCTCACCTTGACAATAAACAAATAAATTCATCATCATTAGAATTATACCTTAACATCATTGCCCTAAACCCTAATCCTCAGGTAGAATTCATTTGAACTTCACAGATGCTAACCTTTTTCAACCAAAAAAAAAGGATGTTGTTGCTTTCCACCATTGGTGCTCCTGTCGGTAATCGTGTTCCTCTAAGTAATCATGTTCTTGAATCATTCCACTATTGTCGCGTTTAAGTCACATTCTACCATCGGGCACTTCTTTTTACACGAATAATACTTCTAGAAATGCAAACCCACAAGCTAGAAAGGGAGCTTTTGAAAGAGAGACCACATCTAAAAGAAAGAAAAACTTGTTAAAAAGAGGGAAAAAAGATTGTGTGCGAAAAAGAAAGAGTTTTTTCTAGAAAATTTGGGCTCCACTTTCTTTGAAAGATAGGTAAAAAGATTGTGTGTTAAAGAAAGAAAGTCTTTTCCCAAAAAAATGGGTTTTAGTTTCTTTGAAAAAGAGAGAATGCGCTTATGTGAGGGAGAGAGAATGCTTATGAAAGAGAATTTCTAGGTGAGTGAAGACTACTTTTGAAAAAAAACTTTTGGGTGAGCGAAATTGAGAGTTGGGCTAGGTGAAAAAAAAATTGGGGGTCGAACTCTAGCAAGATCGATTGAACTTGGGTGTAAAGTAGACCAGCCCATCATCGATCGCTTGCCTATGACCAAACATTTATTTACATCTTCATCATAGGTGCTTCATTTGAGTGATTAAAAATGTTATGGGAGCATTACCTCAAGCTTTGGAAATCACCTTTTAAGTGCATAGGAAAAGAAGCAAAGAAGAAATAACAAGGAAAAAAAAAAAGCTTTCCAACTTACAAATCGCATTTTTTTCCATTTTTCTTCTTTTTGGACCCCATCTACTTTCAAACCTCATAACTTTTTTATTTCTTTCATTTGAACGATTTAAAGTGTTATAGGAGCACCACTTGAAGTTCTACAAATCATCTTTGAACTCTAATAGCAACAGAACAACATTCAAAGAATTTTTTGGGTGTTCAGGAATTGGCTTTATAATGTTTAGTGGTTTGTTTTTTAAAGTTCTTGACCCCTTTTACTTTGGGGGGTCGTAAGTTTGTCATTTCTAATATGTTTTCAATGATTGTTAGTGTGTGAGATGCGCCAAGAGGAGGGGTTCAAGTTTTTTTGGGACGCCAAAAACAATGGAACCCTCTCCTCGGATCCAGCTTACTTTGAGCACTTAAGTGTTTGGTCACTGACCGGAATACCCTAGACATGAAAAAAAAAAGTTACTGACAAAACTAGTTTTTGGCCCAATTTTGGTGCAAAAACCAATTGCATCCCCTATTATTTTAGTTTGTCAAAATCTCATCCCCCAATGCGATGAAACTGGGCGTTCTAGTCCCCTAACCGTGGGACTTTATGGAAAACTCTATTGTTCACTGTTTCATTTTAATCAATAGTTGATTTGCAGCTATACATTATTTCAATATGCACTCGAAGCTTTTTTGTCTTATAAGGCCCAAAAAAATTGAATAATTTGTTCCAAAGCAGAGTTTGTTCACTATGGTGACATGAAACTACAATTCATGGTAATCTGCCTTTACAGGTCAATAAATTGCACACTAGAGGAGGATTGGGGCTCTCATCAATTTATTTTTGTGTTTATTTGGAAGCGTAACAGTCATCAACAACTATGGTCTTACCAAGCACTAATACGTCCTTGCATTAGGTTGTCCTGATCACATCAGCTTTCCATTGGACTCGCAGAAGTACCAAGCACTAACATCTGCACTCGCAGTGCACTTGCAGGTGTACTGTTCGAACATTGACCAATTCCACGAGCTGGGAGTACAGGTGTGACTCATTATCAAGTGACATCTATCCTTTTTTTTGCATGAACACATGTTTCCCAGAGTTCCTAACATGATTAACCAGAGTTCAGAAATACACTAAAAAGCAAATCAAATTGGTCCACCTTGACAGTCAGGGGTTAGCTACATATTTTGAGCACAATTGCAAAAAATTTCAATGCATTCGCAACTTAATGCACATGTTTCCAGACCAAATTGGTCCGCCTTGGCAGGTAGGGCTTAAACTACATATTTTCAACGCAGTTGCAAGGTTTTTCAACACACTTGCAACAATTTTTCAACGCTCTTGCAGCTTTAATGGAAAGCTACTGTCCCTAGAGCAAGAAACGAGGCCCTATGGCTTTCCATACATCATGGTTTGTTTGTCCCATTAAATCTTACACAAATCTAAGTACACGGCCATTGATTGCCTAGAGATATAGAGCTGCCATTTCTAGCACTAGCGGTAGAAACGAAAAGACCCGCTGGTTGCAGCTATTTGGTTTTGGGCAACAAAAGTCCTGTGCTAGTGACAAATACATCTTTCCTCGTGAGAGCGAGGAGCCACTTTTCTAAATCAAATGAGTAGGCAGTTGCACCTTGAAAAATTGGGTCTCTACAGCCTTTTTTTCAGGTGAAAAATCGCTAAAGGGCTACTAGCTCTCAGGTAAAAGCAAATGGCCAAAATTCCCTTTCTTCATAAAAGATACTAAATTTTTTGTTTTCAGAGGAGAGTCTCGCCACAGGTCTGTCTACTGGCTACTGTTTTAATGGTCCTCTACAAAAGTGTCAGCAATTAAAGCGAAATGTGTCGGTGGATGCTGGCCAATGTGGCTGCGTTACAAAATTGAAAACAAAAAGACTGATCCTAGAAGGCTGATTTGGAGGGGTGACCATTTCAAACTTGAAGTAGGTATTAATAGGTATACCCTGCAAGAGTAGAGGATAATGATGTTAGGAACTATTTTTCTTGCAATAGGTATGGGAGAATACAGTGGTACCTTGGTCATTTCAACACATGCAGAATTCTAACCAAAATGCGGTCCTGGCTTCGGGGCCTCGTAGTGATGGGTAAATCCTACCCAAGTTGGATTGTTGTCAAAACCTGACAGAGGAGAAAAAATTCTAAAACATTATTTTACCAAGGATGAATAAAAACAAAGTGAAGGGGGTTGAGGTTCATATAGTAGCATGGCTTTTCGTTGAATAGTTAAATAATTTCGAAACATTAATTTCAACAAATGAAATATTCACTATTTTCTTTCACAATATTTTTTGAATTGGAAGAAATAATTTTTGAAAATTTTAACATTTCTGAAAATAATATAATTAGTGTCTAAATGGCCAAGGTACTAAGGTGATGTACTGGAGAACTGGCGACGCCTGACACATTCTGCCAGGTAAGTTGGGCCTTGTTGTGTGCCATTTAATCGATCCCCATTACTGTAATACCTTGGCCACTTCCGCGTCCTGAAAATACAAAGGAAAAAAATCAAGCTGGTCTTTACTTTGGTACCGTGGTTGAAAAGTTTGGAGAGGCGTGTGGGGTTGTCGTCTTTCTCAGACTCTTCAATCTCTGGGGATCATTTTCTTCTTCTTTTTTGCAGCTTTTTAATCCCTGGTTGTTCGTGTCGCTGCTGAATCTTTCTATTTTGCTCACCAAATATTCAACTGGGCACGAGTGCGCTGCAGGTGCCAGGACGATCAGACGACTCAGACCCATCAGAGAGTCAGAGCTGAAAGATAATATTTGTAGAGAAGCTCTTGTTGGTTTCTAAGCTTCTAATTATCAAGTTAATACCCCCTCGACTCACTGCTGCTTCTACAGGTCTCATTTTGGGTTATCGTTGCTTTTTGGGAGGATTAACATACATGTTGCTAGAGTGACGGCGGGAGGGGATATTTGCGTTTTCAGAGAGATCTGTCTTCTTGCTTCTGTTGTTCACGGGCAGTTGAGGATTACAACAAAATGGAAGGTAATGTCAGGACTCTCGTTTAATAGACGTGGGCTAGAACTAAGTCTGGCATGTCGTGCTTCATGACCTGACGTTGTAATTCTAAATTGATGGATGGAAGCACTAGCTTGAAGTTCTTCCTCCAAACGATCTTTAACGGTGTACAAATAGCCTGTCTGAGCTCCCTTCCCTCTGAAGGTTCCGTCCCAGGTTTTTGGCCTTCTACTTTTGAAGTCAAGTTGAAATTTGCTTCTCGTCAAGTAGCTCAAAAGCTTCTCTTCAAAAGCTTGTTTGTGAGATTATGTACAAGTTGATTTTCCGAGACGGTTTGAAAGTGCATTGCTCCAACGTCCTCGCTATGTTCCGTAGTCAAGTTAATACGTCTTCAAAGCGAAGTTGGAACTTGGTAGCATGAAAGCCCTGACCGCAGAATGTTGGGTCATTGAGGTGCAGGCCTGAACTGTGTGTGAGTGACAAAAGCTGAGTTCACATATCCTCGCGTCCAGCAAGCGGCTTTGCAAGCGATCTCTTCCTTCCTTCAGCAGCCGGCAGGCAAAGCGTGGAGTGACGAACACCAGATCATTCGCTTATTCTGACGTCATGGACAAATGTACGGGAGTATCGACCGCATGGTTGCTGATGGCGGTACTGGGAGTGTTGTGCAACGTCTCCGTTCCCGGAGCGTTGGCCGAAAATCCACAAGGTTTGTACCAATCTATTGCTAATCTTGTAGCATTTACCAGCTAGTAAAATAAGTGTCGAGATCTAGTTTACGTGCCTAGCTAGTTTCTTCACGGGTTAGTTGTCAAGAGGGGCTGTTCTTCAATTATAGCAGTGTGAGTAATTCGCCAAACCCCCGATAACTGAAAGTCACCAAGTTTTTTTGTCTAGAAATACTGGAAGTTTTCTCCCTTCCCTTCAGTTGTTTAGATTTGGTTGGCACAGGAGATTTTCTCACCTCACTTGCACTCCTATAAATTGAATGGAACCTAGTATCTATGATGACAACGTTCTAGTGGGACAACCAGTGGGTGTTTTGGCAAGGGTAGAAGATCATCAAACAATGGCTGATGCTATGGTCCTCTTGTCTCAGTGCTTCAGTTTTCCTTTGACTTTTTTGTTAACATTAAGTGACATTGTTAATAGGAAATATCAAGTAATGGGGTTTACAAATGTTATTCATATGAGTAGTTATGTGTAAGGGAACTACAAGTTCAAAGGGGTTTATGTTGTTTAAGGGCATGGCAACTTATAAGGAAGTAACCCAAGGACAATATATTACTCAATGTAAACACTGACAGCAGTTGATTTGGTACCTTGGAGGCATCTTCTAGATTTGTAATTAGATGCCTCCAGGGCTAGGAGGAAGCTTATGCTAAATGTAGAATATATGCAAATACAAAAAAATAAATTAGGTCAGGTATTTATGATGTGGGAAAGAGATATTTCCAAAATAAGGTGGTGTTGGGTGCTTGAATTTTGTCATGTTGTAAATGAGATGTAACAAGATATTTTGTTCCCGCATTATATTTCAAACCACATTATTCGCTTGATCCATCACTTGCCAAAATTTTGTCATCTAATCTTTGATCAACCATGGGGTGTCATTGGTCATTGAGAAACAAAATTGTAA
>Ga0209611_10004147_pt1 | contig 24887 bp, 19 predicted proteins | sample S1TSphgellanicum_3_FD_187693 | JGI IMG/M metagenome (GOLD analysis project Ga0209611, IMG submission 187693) | Host-associated microbial communities from peat moss isolated from Minnesota, USA - S1T2_Fc - Sphagnum magellanicum MG (SPAdes) (version 2) | ecosystem: Host-associated > Plants > Peat...
AGGGATCGAGCGAATTCGGCTGTTGCACGAGTCCCACGCGCAGCGGACGCCCTTCGGCACGCGCCGATGCCACGGTCGACGTCGCGAAGAGAACGCCCGCGAGCGCGCAGGCGATGCTCGCGCGTACGTTCATAAATCTCGCGAGCGGAGCTTTGCCGCCGCGGCGTCGTCGACGAGCCACGTCAGCGTCCCGTGCCGCGGGCGTACGATCTGAATCGGATAGAGCCTCGGATCGAAGGGCCCGTCCAAGACGGCTGCGAGTGCGTCCGTCTTCGTGTCGCCCGCGGTCGCGACCGCGATCTCGTGCGCGGCATCGATCGCCTTCGGCGTGAGCGTCAGGCGAAACGTCGTAAACTTCGCGACGTACGGCGCGCGCACGAGGAGTTCGTTTTCTTCGAGCGGGTCCGTCCCCGGAAAGAGCGATGCCGTGTGGCCGTCCGGCCCCATCCCGAGCATCACGAGATCGAAGATCGGCGCGCCCGTATCGTCGAGCTCGAGTTCCGCGCGCAAGACCTCTGCGTATGCGGCTGCGGCCGCGCGCGGTTCGTCTTCGCCGTGCATCCGAAAGATCGCGGGCGGCGCGATGCCGAGCGGGTCGAGGAGCGTCGTGCGCGCCATCTTGAAGTTCGACTGATCGTCATCCGGCGGCACGCAGCGTTCGTCGCCGAAGAAGAAGCGAACGCGACTCCAGTCGAGCTCGCGGCGGAGGCGCGGGCTCGCGAGCAACTCGTAGGCGGCCTTCGGCGTCGAGCCGCCCGCGAGCGCTACATCGAAGCGTCCGTGGCGCGCGAGTGCGTTCGCGCCCGCGTCGAGGGTATGCCGCGCGACGCGCTCCGCGAGCGCCTCCGCGTCGGGCACGACGATGAGGTTCGAGCGTTCGAGCACCGCCGACTAGCCGAGCAAATCGCGAACGGTGAGCAGCGAGGTCTCGAAGATGGGATCGCGTCTGTTCTCGATGATCGCGCGCTCGATCAGCGACGTGTTGTCGATGTTGCGCAGCGGCGCGTATTTTATCGGCCGCGCTTTCGGTCCGTCGACGGAGAGTTCCACGACGTTACTATCTTCGGCGCTGAGCGCGGCGCGATATGTGGCTTCGCCCGCGCGCAGGACGACGCTCGCGACGCGGCGCTGGTCGCCCTTATCGATCTTCGTGAAGGGGATCGTGCGTCCCGACCGATCCCGGAACGCTTCGCGACCCGCGATCTCCCACGAGAGCCGGCTACCGAGCCATCCCGCGAGATAGAGCGCTTCGGCAGCCGAACCGCTCTCGATCTCGAGCGCCGTCAGAGAAAAAAGATCTTCTCGAAGCGCGGGATCGTCGAAGAACTGCGCGATCATGTCTTGCCACGGCGCGAGCCGCAGAAACGCGAGATCCTGGAGCGCGACGTTCGGGAAGCGCGTGAGGAACTCACCGAGTTCGCGGATCGCCTCCTCGCCGCGAACCTTTCCCGACGAATCGAGAAGCACGGTCGTGGCGCCTTGCGTCAAGCCGGAAAACGTACGGCTCGCAAGTAATCGGCCGCCGCTCCACCAGAGTACGAGTGGAATGTCCGGCACGGAGAGCTCTTGTACGAGGCTGATGATCGCGGCGTGGCCCGTCGTCGCGACACCGATATCGACGCGCTCGCTCAGGAGCACGCTGTCGCCGGAATCGAGGACGACCGTCGTAATATCGACGCCGCTGATCGTGCTCGTCGAGTCGAGGACGATCAGGCGTGAGGGATGCTTGTTCGCGACCCGTGCGGCGCGTTCGAGAACCCATTCGCGGTGCGTCGGATCGTCGACGAACACGAGAAAGTTGAGCATCGCCGCGCTCGCGGCGGGGTTGGCCTTGTGATCGACGGCCACGGCCAGACGTGACTGCCGCAGCTGTTCGAGGATCGCCTTGGTATCGCTGACGGAATCCACATGCACTAAATGCGCCTCCATTCACGACCGTCGGCGACCAGGAGGGCGTCCGCGCTTTGCGGGCCTTGGCTGCCGGCGAGGTAGTTCGGGAAATCGACGACGCGCGACTCTGCCCACCGATTCATGATCGGGACCACGGCTTCCCACGCCCGCTCCACGGCGTCCCAGCGGGTGAAGAGGGTCGCGTCCCCACGCATCGCGTCCGCGATCAGCCGCTCGTACGCGGGGGCCGAGACGACGCCGAACCCCGGGCCGTAGTTGAAATCCATCGTGACGCCGCGGATGTGCATCTTCTGGCCGGGGATTTTCGCATTGAAACGGATCGAGACGCCCTCGTCGGGCTGGATCTTCATCACGAGCGTGTTGTTTTCGATCTGGTCGCCCGTCTCGCCGAAGATGCGGTGCGGGATGCCTCGGAAGCGCACGGCGATCTCCGAGTGCTTGCGTGCCAAGCGCTTGCCGCTGCGCAAATAAAAAGGCACGTCGGCCCAGCGCCAGTTGTCGATGAAAAACTTCACGCACGCGTAGGTCTCCGTCGTCGATTGTGGGTCGACGCTCGGCTCCTCACGGTACCCGGCGACGGGCTTCCCGTCGATCAGCCCTGGCCCGTATTGTCCGCGCGCGGTCAGCTTCGCGACGTCTTCCTCGCGAATCGGTCGGAGTGCGGAGAGAACTTTGAACTTTTCGTCGCGGATGTGGTCGGCGTTCGGCGAAATCGGCGGCTCCATCGCCACGAGCGCGAGCAAATTCACGACGTGATTTTGAATCATGTCCTTGAGCGCACCGGCTTGCTCGTAGTACCCGCCTCGGCCCTCAACGCCGACCGTCTCCGCGGCCGTAATCTGCACGCAATCGACGTAGCGACGATTCCAAATCGGCTCGAACATCACGTTTGCGAAGCGCAACGCCATGATGTCTTGCACCGGTTCTTTTCCGAGATAATGGTCGATGCGATAGACCTGGCGCTCTTCGAAGACGGCGTTCACTTCGGCTTGCAGCGCGCGCGCCGATTCGAGGTCGGTCCCGAAGGGCTTCTCGATGATGATGCGCGACCAACCGCGCTCGCGATCGCGCGGGCCGAGCCCGGCCGCCGCGAGTTGCTGTACGATGGTGGCGAAGACGCCCGGCGGCGTGGAGAGATAGTACAGGCGATTGCCGGCCGTGCCGAGTTGCTCGTCGTTCGCGTCGAGGCGTTCCCTGAGGCGGCGGAACGCATCGGGATCGTCGAACGAGCCGCTCACGTAGGTCAGGCGGCTCGCGAAATCGCTCCACATCGGGTCGCGCGCTTCGCCGGTCCGGGAGAACGTATCGACCGCGGACTTCATTTCGTCGCGGAACGCGTCGTCGGATTTCTCCGAGCGGGAGAAGCCCACGATCCCGTAATTCGTCGGCAAGACGTCGCCGAGCCGCAGGTTGTACATCGCGGGGATCAACATGCGCTTCGTCAGGTCGCCGCTCGCGCCGAAGAAAACGATGTTACACGGGTCCGCTATCCGGTTTGAATCGAGACCGGCGCGTAAGGGGTTCGGCGATGCCGCCGTGATCGCCATGGAGCTATCCTTTTATTTGTCGGGTTCGTGGTGGATTTGGTGGCCGCCGAACTGGTTGCGAAGTGCCGCAATAACTTTGGCGCTGAACGATTCTGGTTGACGCGAGACGAAGCGCGAGATCAGGGACATCGTGATGACCGGCGCGGGGACGCTCTCGTTGATCGCTTCTTGGACGGTCCACCGGCCCTCGCCCGAGTCGTCGACGAAGCCGCGAACGTCGGCGAGCGTGGGGTCTTCGCGAAATGCGATCTCGGCAAGCTCGAGCAGCCACGAGCGCACGACCGATGCGTGAAGCCAGAGATCGGCGAGCTGATGGAGGTCGTAATCGTACTCCGATTTCTCGAGGATTTCGAAACCTTCACCGTATCCGGCGAGCATCGCGTACTCGATGCCGTTGTGCACCATCTTCGAGAAATGGCCCGCACCCGAGGGCCCCACGTATGCGTAGCCGTCTTTCGGCGCGAGCGTAATGAAGATGGGCTCGACTTTCTTCACCGCATCGGCATCGCCGCCGACCATCAGGCAGTAGCCGTTCTTGAGGCCCCACACGCCGCCCGACGTGCCGGCATCGATGAAATCGACGCCCTTTTCTTTCGCGAGCGCGCAGCGCGCTTTCGATTCGCGGAAGTTCGAATTGCCGCCGTCGATGATCACGTCGCCCGGGCCGAGATGCGCGAGAAGCGCCGTGATCGTGTCATCGGTCGGTTTGCCGGCCGGTACCATGATCCACACGATCTTCGGAGCGGAAAGCTTCGCGACGAGTTCTTCGAGCGACGACGCGCCGACCGCACCTTCCGCGACCGCGCGTTGCACCGCCTCGGCGCTGAAGTCGAAGGCCACGACCTCGTGCCCCCCGAGGAGCAGACGCGTCGTCATATTGGCGCCCATGCGACCGAGACCGACCATGCCGAGTTTCATCGAGGAGTTTCTTTCTTACGCTTTCGCGGAGACCGCGTCGTCGATTGCGGATGCGAGCGTTTCGAGCGCCAGATCGAGTGGCGTCGTGATGTGGAGTTGGATACCGCGACGATCGCGCGAATCGAGCGATTCGAAATCGCCGAGCGCCTGCGCGCGGATCAGCGTTGCGAACGTGACCATCCCCGGGATTTCGAGGTCACTCCCCTTCGGGGTGTCGGCCGTGATTTGGATGAAGACGCCGGTGTTCGGACCGCCTTTGTGGAGTTGGCCCGTGGAGTGCAAGAAGCGGGGACCGAATCCGACCGTCGTCGCCACCTTGAGTGCGTCGCGAACTTTGAGACGGATCTCGAGCAGTTGCCGTTCGTGCTCGGCCGAGCGATCCACGTACGCCGTGAACGCCACGTAATCGCCGCTCTTCACCTGGCCGAGGATCGCGCCGAGCGCCGATCCGAGATCGCTGCCGAGGTCGACGGATTTCGAGCCGGAGATCGGAATGATGCGGCCGATCTCGTTCTTCTGCTTCGCTTCGGGCTCCGGAAGCGCGCCCGTCTTCTTGTACTCCGCGAGAAGACGCTTCGTGTTGTCTTTCGACTCTTGAACGTTCGGCTGATCGAACGCGTCGATGCCGAGCACCGAACCGGCGGTCGCGACGGCCACTTCCCAGAGTGCGAACTGCTCGCCGATATCGAGCCGGTCGGTCATGCCGAGGCGGATCACGGGGAAGCCCGCCTCTTCGAGGAGGTGGAGGCGCGTTTCGATCGCGCCGCCGTCCATCAAGCCTTCGAGATGTTCGTCCGGCGGCAAACCCGCGCCGACGAAAACGAAGACGCGGTCCGTGCCGTAGTCGCTCGGCATGCCGAGCGTCTCGCCCTCGATCGGAACGATGCCCGTCCCGCTCTTGCCGGTCGACTCGGCGACGAGTTGTTCCGCCCACGTACCGAACGCGGCCACTTCGGGGTGCGCGACGATCGTGAGTTTGTCGCGACCGCTCTTCGCGAGCGCGCCGATGGTCGCGCCGAAGCGTACGGCCGCAGATTCCGCGACGTTCGCGGTGCGATCGTTCGCGGCTAGCTCGCCGAGCCCGCGGTCGAGAATCGTCGCGACGTCGTAGCCGGCGAGTGCCGCCGGCACCATCCCGAAATAGGAGAGCGCGGAATAACGGCCGCCGATCGTCGGATCGTTTTCGAAGATCCGGACGAACCCGGTTTCCTTCGCCTCTTTCGCAAGCTGCGTGCCGGGGTCGGTGATCGCGATGAATTGTTTGCCCGCGCTATCGGCGCCGACCGTCTTCTGAACGCGCTGGTAGAAGTAGCGGAAGAAGGCCTCGGGTTCGGTCGTGGTTCCGCTCTTGCTCGCGACGATGAAGAGGGTGCGCTCGAGATCGAGCGCGGCTTCGAGTTCGGCGATCTGAATCGGATCGCTCGAATCGAGCACGTGGAGTTGCGGGTAGCCCTCAACGTGCCCGAAGGTCGCGCGCAACACGTCGGGCGCGAGCGAACTTCCGCCCATGCCGAGCACGACGACGTGCGTATAGATCTTGCGCATCTCGAGTGCGAACGCGGCTAAGTCCGGCGCGTTCGCCTGGACGGTCTTCGGGAAGTCGAGCCACCCGAGCGCGCTCTTGATGATCTCCGCGTGCGCCGGTTCGCTCGACCACGGCGACGGGTCGTGCTGCCAGAGCTTCGCGAGGAAATTCCCGCTCGCGAGCGAGGCGATCGCCGGTTCGGGATCGGCATTCCCATTGCCGAGCGTGATGCTCACGCGCTCGGCGTCGCTGCCGAGCTGTTTCTGTTTGCTCGCGATCGCCCCGAGCATCGCGTTGTACGAATCGGCGAACGACTTCACGCCGTCGACTTGCAACTTCTGCGTCACGTCGAAGAGCGAGATGTTCGCGGCTGCGAGCGCGGCGAGCGTGGCGTGTGCTTCGTCGAGTCCCTGGTCGACCGTGTCGGCTTTCACCGTGCCGTGGTCGAGGAGCGCGTCGAGCGTCGCTGGCGGGACGGTATTGACGGTATTCTTCCCGACGAGCGATTCCACATAGAGCAGATCGGAGTACGCCGGATTCTTGACGCCGGTGCTGGCCCAAAGCGGGCGCTGCACGCTGCCGCCCTTGGCCTTGAGCCGCTCGAACCGTTCGCTTTCGAAAATCTTCTTATAACGCGCGTAGATGAGTTTCATGTTCGCGACGCCCGTCTTCCCGAGGAGCTCGCCGAGCTTCGGACTCGTCTTCGCTTTGTCTTCGAGCATCTTGTCGACCGCGGTATCGATGCGGCTCACGAACACGCTCGCGACCGAACCGATGCGATCGATCGCTCCGCCGGCGGCAACGCGCTTTTCCAAGCCCTCGATATACGCGTTCGCGACCGCATCGTATGTCTCGAGCGAGAAGATCAGCGTGACGTTCACGTTGATGCCCGCCGCAATCGTCTCGGTGATCGCCGAAATACACTCGGGTGTCGAGGGAATCTTGATCATCACGTTCGGCCGGTCGACCATCTTCCAGAGTCGCGCTGCCGCGTCGATCGTGCCTTGCGTATCGGCCGCGAGCAGCGGCGAGACCTCGAGGCTCACGAAGCCGTCGCCGCCCTTCGTCGCGTCGTACAGCGGCCGAAATTCGTCGCACGCGTGGCGGATATCGTCGATGGCGAGCGCTTCGAAGAGATGGTTCGGATCGTGTTCGTGTCCGATGAGCGACGCGAGTTGCGCGTCGTAGTCGTTGCCGCTCCCGATCGCTTTTTCGAAGATCGTCGGGTTCGAGGTCATGCCGCGGAGCCCGGCGTCGATCAGGCGATGGAGTTCGCCGGAGGCGAACATGCTGCGCCGGATGTTGTCGAGCCAGATGCTCTGCCCGACCTCGTTCAGTTGCTTGAGTTGGGTGCCCACCGGGTGCTCCTTAATTGTGCGATTATGCGCTCGCGAGAAGTCCCGATGCGAGCTTTGCGATCGCCTCGGGCTCGAAGCCGTATTCCTTGGCGATTGCGGCGGCCGGAGCCGACATTCCGAAATGATCGATGCCGACGGCGATTCCGTGATCGCCGATCCAGCGATGCCAACCGAGCGTCGCGCCCGCTTCGATCGAGAGTCGCGCCCGCACGCTCGTCGGGATGACCGACTCGCGATATTCCGCGCTCTGCTGGCTGAAGAGTTCCCACGACGGCATCGAGACGACGCGCGTCTTCGTGCCCTGGGCCTCGAGGAGCTTTGCCGTTTCGAGCGCGAGCGAAACCTCGGAGCCCGTTCCGATCAGGACGAGATCGGGCGACGCCGAGCCGGAAAGAACGTACGCGCCCTTCGAAACGGCCGCATCGCGCGCGCCGAGGAACGGAACTTTCTGACGCGAGAGGACGATCGCCGTCGGGCCCTTGTGGCCGATCGCGAACTTCCACGCCTCGAGCGTTTCGAGCGAGTCGGCGGGGCGAATCGTCGTGAGGTTCGGCGTCGCCCGCAAGCCCGCGAGCTGCTCGATCGGTTGATGCGTCGGGCCGTCCTCGCCGAGGAACACCGAGTCGTGCGTATAGACGAAGATCGTGCGCGTCTTGTTGAGTGCCGCCAGGCGAACCGCCGGCTTCATGTAGTCGACGAAGTTGAAGAACGTCGCGGTGAACGGCAGGATGCCGCTGTGCACGGCGAGTCCGTTCGTGATCGAACCCATCGCGTGTTCGCGCACGCCGTAGTGGATGTTGCGGCCGGAGAAATCGCCGGGCTTCATGTCGCCGAAGCCTTTGAGATACGTCTTGGTCGACGGGTCGAGGTCGGCCGATCCACCGCAGAGTTCGGTGAGCGATCCGGCGATTGCGTTCATCACGGTGCCGCCCGCTTCACGCGTCGCGACGGAGCCGTTTTCGGCATCGAAGGTCGGCCACGCGATGTTCGTGGGAAGGCGCTCGGCGCGGATGCGTTCGAGTTCGGAAGCCAGTTCCGGGTTCGCTTTCGTCCACGCGGCGTAGGTGTCGTTCCACGCGCTCTGCGTCGCCGCGCCGTTCGAGCCGACGCCACGCCACCACGCGAGGACGTCGTCGGGCACGTAGAAATCCGGCTCGAGCGGCCAGCCCAGGGCCTCTTTCGTTTTCTTCACGTTCTCGGCGCCGAGCGGCTCGCCGTGCGCGCCGAACGTGTTGGCTTTCGGCGATCCGAATCCGAGGATCGTGCGCACCGCGATGAACGACGGCCGCGGGTCGGCCTTCGCCGCGTTGATCGCAGCGTCGATCGCCGCGACGTCGTTGCCGTCATCCGCCGTGACCATCTGCGTGTGCCAACCGTAGGCGTCGTAACGCTTGCAGATGTCTTCCGTGAACGTGATGTCCGTCGGTGCCGCGAGCGAAATCTTGTTGTCGTCGTAAAGCACGATTAGCTTGCCGAGGCCGAGATGGCCGGCAATCGACGACGCTTCGGACGACACGCCTTCCATCAGATCGCCGTCGCTCGCGAGGCAATACGTGTAATGGTCGACGATCGTCTGTTCGCGATTGTACGTGGCTGCGAGATGCGCTTCCGCCAGCGCCAATCCGACGGCGTTGCCGAGCCCCTGGCCGAGCGGGCCGGTCGTTACTTCGATGCCTGCGGTGTGATGCAGTTCCGGATGTCCGGGCGTCTTGCTGCCCTTCTGTCGGAAGCTCTTGAGATCGTCGAGCGTCAGCGGATAGCCGGCCAAATAGAGCAGCGCGTAGATCAACATCGACCCGTGGCCCGCGCTCAGAACGAAACGGTCGCGATCCCACCAAGCAGAATCGGCGGCGTTGAATTTGAGGTGACGCGAGAAGAGCGTATACGCCATAGCCGCGGCGCCGAGCGGTAAACCGGGATGCCCGGAATTCGCCTTCTGAACGGCATCGATCGCAAGAAAACGAATTGCATTGATGCGCTTCTGGTCGTCCGGCGTATTGGACAAAGGGTTCTCCTTACAACGCGTGCGGGTCGGTTGCTTTCGCCGCGACGCTACTCATTCCTGACTGTTCCCATTACGTTCGAAAAGCAACAATGGGGACGCGAAAGAGTAGGAGTTTCGCCATGCGATAGGTTACTCGAAGCAGCATGGAGTTCGATACCCTGGAGTCGCGGATCGCAGCGCTGGAAGCCGATCCGAGCGCGCTGCGCGGCCCGGGTGGCGCCGCCGTGAACGACGTTCTCGACGCGCTGGATCGTGGCGTCATCCGCGTCTGCGAGCCGACGCCGGATGGGTGGATCACGCACGCGTGGATCAAACGCGCGATCCTCATGTATTTTCAAGCACACGATAGCGAAGAGATCGGCGTGATCGACAACTTCGGCATCGCGGCGAGCCCACAGGCGACGCAGTGGCAGAACCTTCACATGCCGCCGAGCTACTTCGATAAACTGCCGACCAAACGGAACTACGCGGAACTCGGCGCGCGCTGCGTTCCGCCCGGCGTCGCGCGTTACGGTTCGTTCCTCGGCCGCGGTTCGATCTTGATGCCGGGCTACGTGAACGTCGGCGCGTACGTCGACGAAGGTTCGATGGTCGATACGTGGGCGACCGTGGGCTCGTGCGCGCAGATCGGTAAGAACGTGCATCTTGCGGGCGGCGTCGGCATCGGCGGCGTGCTCGAGCCGCCGCAAGCGCAGCCTGTGATCGTTGAAGACGGCGCGTTCATCGGGTCGCGCTGCGTCGTCGTCGAAGGCGTGTTCGTCGGTGCGGAGGCCGTACTCGGTGCGGGCGTCGTGCTCACCGCGAGCACGCCGATCGTCGACGTACGCGGATCGACGCCGACCATCACCCGCGGTCGCATCGAGCCCCGCTCGGTCGTGATCCCGGGTTCGATCCCGAAAACGTTCGCGGCGGGAACCTACGGGGTGCCGTGCGCGCTCGTAATAGGGGAACGAAGCGCCAAGACGGATCGGAAGACGTCCCTCGAGATGGCGATTCGCGATTACGGGGTGTCGGTATGAATAGGGCTCTCGAAGCGACGGGCGGGTCGCTCATCCGTGCGCTGCACGCGCGCCGCCGCCCGACGTCGATCAATCTCGGCATCGGCGAGCCGACGTTGAAGCCGAACATGGAACACTTCGCCTACGCGTCGTCGTGGGTTGCTGAACACGGCTGCCGCTACTCCACGAATATCGGCGATGCGGATCTTCGCGAAGCGATCGCAGCCCGTTACGACTATCCGGGATACACCGCGGCGAACGTCTGCGTGACGGCGGGTTCGCAAGAAGCGGTGTACGTCGCGCTGCGCGCGATACTCGATCCCGCGCACGACGAACTGCTCGTCGTCGAGCCGTGCTTTCCGGTCTACGTGAAGATCGCTCAGATCGAAGGCATTCCGACGCGGCGCGTATCGATCGACCCGCACGGCGCGGATCCGTTCGATCCCGAAGCGATCCTCGCAGCGGTCGGTCCGAAGACGCGTCTCATCGTTATCTGTTCGCCGAACAATCCCACGGGCCGCGTCATCTCGAAAGCATCCGCGCAACGTATCGCCGATGGTTTGCTCGCGCGCGGCGGCGACCCCGTGTACGTGTTGCACGACGAGATCTATCGCGAGCTCACGTACGTGGACGACGCCGCGGAGTTCGGCAAGATCTACCCCTACACGATCGCGATCAATTCGCTTTCGAAATCGAACGCGCTCACGGGGCTGCGACTCGGCTGGGCGTTCGCCCCGGACGATGCGATGGCGCAGATGGTCAAAATGCACGGTCTCGTGACGTCGTGCGCGAACACGTTCTCGCAGCGTGTGGCGTTCGGCATCTTTTCGGCAGGCGAACTCGGCGCGCATCTCCCGTGGTATACGCAGCACCGCGAGAGCGTGCTCGCCGCCGTGCGCGAAACGCCGCTCGATTATATCGAACCCGACGGCGCGTTCTATCTCTGCGTGCGCGTCGGCGCGTCGGATACGCTCGCGTTCGCGGAGGCTTTGATCGAAGAGCGCGACGTCGTCGCGGTCCCGGCGTACATCTTCGGCGACGAGTTGCGCGGCTGGCTTCGCACGAGCTTCGTCGGCAAGCCGGATGAGGTGCGCGAAGGCATTCACCGCATCGCGGCATTCGCCGCCGAACGCGGCTTTCTCCAACCTTCGCGGTAGCGCCTTACTCCGACGGTGTCGTGTTCGTCGCGGCGTCCTTCGCGGGGCCGATCCAAACGGTTTGAATGTTGACGAACTCGTGGATACCGAAGCCCGAGAGTTCGCGCCCGTAGCCGCTGCGTTTCACGCCGCCGAACGGGAGGCGCGGATCCGATGCGGTCATGCCGTTGATGAACACGGCGCCCGACTCGAGTCGCTTCGCGATCTCTTTGCCGCGCGCGATATCGCGCGTCCAGAGGTTGCCGCCGAGGCCGTAGTGTGAGTCGTTCGCGAGTTCGATCGCGTGCTCGGCGTCGCGCGCGCGTGTGAGCGCGGCGGCCGGGCCGAACGTCTCTTCGTCGAACATCACCATGCCGGGCTTCACGTCGCCGACGATCGTGGCCGCATAATACGAACCCGCGCGGTCGAGCGGTTTTCCGCCCGTGAGGAGTTTGCCGCCGGCCGCGATCGTTTTCTGCACTTGCTCGTCCAGCCCGTCGCGAAGATCCTCGCGTGCGACGGGGCCGAGCGTCGTCGCGCGATCCTCCGGGTCGCCCGCTTTGAGCGCTTCCGTATGCTTGACGAATGCCGCCGCGAACGCGTCGTAGACGGCGTCCTCGACGATGAAGCGCTTTGCCGCGATGCAGCTCTGGCCGTTGTTTTGAAAGCGCGCGCGAACCGCCATCTTCGCGGCCGCTTCGACGTCGGCATCGGCGAGCACGATGTACGCATCGGAGCCGCCGAGTTCCAAGACCGTTTTCTTCAAATACTTCCCGGCGGTGGCCGCGACGGAGCTACCGGCGCCTTCGCTACCCGTTAACGTGACGGCGGCGATACGCGGGTCGGCGACGATCGCTTCCATGTTCTTGCCGGAGACGACGAGCGTCGTGAATGCGCCCTTCGGGAATCCGGCGGCATCGAAGATGCGCTCGATCTCGAGCGCGCAACCCGTCACGTTCGCCGCATGCTTGAGCACGACGGTGTTTCCCGCCATCAGCGCGGGCGCGGCGGCACGAAAGACTTGCCAGTACGGAAAATTCCACGGCATGATCGCGAGTAGCACGCCGAGCGGGCGAAACGCGATGTAACTCTCGGCGGCGTTCGACGTGGCCGCGATGTCGGCGAGATGCTCGTGGCCGTGATTCGCGTAGTAGTCGCAACCGATTGCCGACTTCTCGACTTCGGCCTCCGCCTCGACGATCGTCTTGCCCATCTCTTGCGTCGCAAGAAGGCCGAGCTCGGCTTTGCGTGCGCGGAGAATTCCGGCCGCGGCCGACATGAGCTTCGCGCGTTCTGCGATCGGCGTCGCACGCCACGTGCGATACGTGGCGACCGCTCGACCGAGCGCCGCATCGATTGCGGAGCGGTCGTGCTCGGGATAGCTCGCTAGCGTCTTCCCGGTCGCCGGATTTAGCGTTTCGATCGCGTGCGGTGCTGCAGTCGTGGTGCTCATTTGTGCGTTGTTTCGTCGGTTTCTCGCGAGACCCCGTGCGCTCGTACGTCGAAATCGAGGGCGTGGGCGACCACGTCCTCGAGCACGGCGCGGGGGACGAGGCCGATCAACTCCGTGCCGAGCGTCGCGACGCCGGCTCGCGCGGCGAGGGCCCGGATTGCGCCGACGACGCGGTGGAGCGGAGTCGCCTGCGGGTCCGTGAGGTTGCACGAGACCTGGACGCGGTCGTCGCCGAGTCGGATGCCGAGCACACGCAGCGTTCGCAATCCGCCGCCGCGTTCGCGCAGCGTTGCGGCGATCCGGCGTGCGATCGAGAGGTCCCTCGTCGCAAGGGCGACGTTGAAGGCGACGAGCGGCGTGCGCGCGCCGACAGCGATCGCGCCGCAGCGAGGATGCGACGCGTCGCCGACGTCCGGTGCGTCGACGCGCGTCGCGAGCCCCTCGAAGCCGCCCGCGCGAACGTCGGCGAGAAGACGGCCTCCCACGGCAGCATAGTAATAGCTCGGCACGCGAAAGCGCTCCCAGATCTGCGCGGCGGCTTCGCGTGCGAGATCGATCGCATCGGTTTCCGTCGCGGTTCCGAACGGGACGAACGGCAACACGTCGAGCGCGCCGATGCGCGGGTGCGCGCCGCGATGTGCGCGCAGATCGATCCGCTCCGTCGTCACCGCGGCGAGCGCGAGTGCCGCGTCGAGAACCTGCGCCCGCGATCCGAAGAACGTGAAGACGCTACGGTTGTGAACCGAATCGCTCGTGCGATGCGCGAGCGTGACGCCCGTGGATTCGATCGCCCGCGCGCACGCGTCCACGATCGCGAGGTCGGTTCCCTCGGACACGTTCGGAACGCACTCGAAGACGCGCATCGCTACCCGAGCGTTGCGGCGACGACGCTCGAGACGTCGCGCGCGACGAGCACGCCGTCTTCGCGTTCGCGTCCCGTTCCCGGCGGCGCGACGATCGTGGAGAACCCGAGCTTGCGCGCCTCGTTCGTGCGGCGCGCGCGTTGCGACACCGCGCGAATCTCGCCCGAGAGTCCGAGTTCGCCGAACGCGACGGTGCCCGCCGGCAACGGCGTGCCGCGGAATGCGGAAGCAACGGCGAGCGCGATGCCGAGGTCGGCCGCGGGTTCGCTCACGCGCAGACCGCCCGCGACGGACGCGTACACGTCGTGCGTGCCGAGATGCATGCCGGCGCGACGTTCGAGCACGGCGAGAATCATCGCGAGTCGCGCGCGATCGACGTTCGCCGCGAGTCGCTGCGGCGTGCCGTAGGACGTCTCCCCGACGAGGGCTTGAATCTCGACGAGCACGGGTCGCGAGCCGACGATGCTCGCGACGACGCACGAGCCGCTCGGCCGCGTCGCGTTTCCGCCGCGCCCGAGAAAGAGCTCGGATGGATTCTTGACTTCGTGCAACCCACGATCGTTCATCAGAAACACGCAGATCTCGTCGGCGCTTCCGAAACGATTCTTGTGCGCGCGGACGATCCGATATTCCGCGCCGTTCTCGCCTTCGAAGTAGAGCACGGTATCGACGAGGTGCTCGAGCAAGCGCGGCCCCGCGATCGATCCGTCCTTCGTCACGTGGCCGACGACGAACGTCGCGCAATCGGTGCGCTTCGCAAATTCCATGAGCGCGGTCGCGCAATCGCGCACTTGCGACACGCTGCCTGCAAACGACTCGACCTCGGGCAGCGCCATCGTCTGAATCGAATCGACGACGAGCGCTCGCGGCCGTATGTTTTCGAGCGCATCGAGAATCGCGCGCAAGTCCGTTTCCGCAAACAACAAAAGATCGGCACTCGCGCCGAGCCGATCGGCACGGAGTTTCGTTTGCGCAGCCGATTCTTCGCCGCACACGTAGACGACGGGCCCGCCGGAGGCCGCGAGGTTCGCCGCGACCTGCAAGAGCAACGTCGACTTCCCCGCCCCGGGCGGGCCGCCGAGCAACACGAGGCTTCCCGGAACGATGCCGCCGCCGAGCAGAACGTCGAACTCCCCGATCCCGCTCGGAATGCGCGCGACGCGCCCGCTCGACACATCGCCGAGCCGCACGGGAACCGCGCCCGGCCGTGCCGGACCGCGCGGTAACGCCTTGCCTTTCGGAGCCGCCGGCGCTTCCGCGAACGTATTCCACGCATCGCACGCTGGGCAGCGCCCGAGCCACCGCAACGACTCGTGCCCGCACGCCGAACAGAAGAAGGCCGCCCGCGTCTTTGCCATGCGCTCCTAGCGTAGGCGACCGGTGTGCCATCGTCCTGGCAGAGCGCCTTCACCTGCGGCCCGTGACATCTACACCGAGGCAGTCGCCGTTCGGAACGACGGGTCGTAGGCGTGCAGTTCTTCGGGGTGCTCTCGCACGTAGCGGAGGACGTGTCGTCGGATTTCGGCTCCGCGATGCCCGCCGTCGCCTCCGGGTGCCAATCGGGTCACGTGCTCCATTCGCGCGTAGACGTCGCTCCAACGCTTCTTGATCGTTCGTGGCGCGATCTGCAAGATCTCGGCGATCGCTTCGTCGGGCGTCCCTTCGAGCGCGAGGCGCAAGAGGCGCCGCTCCGCACTCTGCAGGTCGCACACCGGCGGCGAAAATCGGAGAAAGATCTGCGCGAAGACCAGATTCCCTGGACGCCGCTCAGCCTCGGCTCGCGTCATCGACACGACGATCGGCATCCGGCCCGCCGGTACGCCCGCGAGGTGCGTATCGTACTCCTGCGCGTATGGTGTGATGACCAAGCCGAGGTCGAGCGCGAATTGGGCCGGCACGCCGAACGCTTCGTGGAGGACGATCTTGATGTTGCTCCCTCGATGTTGCGCGACGAACGTTTCCGTTAAGAGCGAGAGCGCGTCTTGAAGATGGCGTTGGACGATCGCGTCTTCGACGCCGTTATGCATGACGATGACGTTGAGTCCGTCGCGCGCGTTTGCGGTCGCGTACGATGCCTCGTCGAGAAACGGATCGTCCCCAGAACGCCAGGCGTCGAATAAGGATCGGCTGACGAACGGGGCGCGTTTCTCCGCGACCATCGCGAGGTGCGCGTCCTTGATCGCCGCCGATATCCCGAAAGCCAACACGCGCTCCGGATCGGCGCTTTCGAACAAGACGGTGGAACGTCCGACATCCCGATCGAGGATGCTTTGCCACATGTCTTTCAGAGCAGAGAGTTCCGCGCGATCGTATAAGAAACGGTCCCGAACCATTTCGAGGCATTGCTCGAGGTCGGCGTACCGTGTCTCGCGGCCGAGCAAGTTCATCGGATTACCTCGTATCACGATGGCTTTTTAGGACATTGCCGATCGGAAATACGGAACGATATGATCGTCCGTAGGTCGCCGTAGCTCTATTTTCATCGAAGGGGTATTCGTGAGCCATCGCAGCTTAGCAATGGGTCTCGTTTGGGTTTCGCTCGCAGCAACCGGCTGCAGTAGTGGTAATCCGACGCTATCGAAACAACCGGCGCAGTATTCGCCGCAGACGTGGATGATGACGGCAGGGGAATCATCCCATAACCAGGCGCTGCAAGCATTGGTATTTTATCCCTCGACGATTACGATCGACGCGGGAGACTCGATCGTGTGGACGGCGCCGGCCGCGGAACCTCATACGATTTCGTTTCCGATACTCGGTCAGAAGCCGCTGCCGCCGACCGATCCGACGGCGTCGAAACCCGAAGGCGGTTCGACGTATGACGGTACCGCGTACGTGAGCTCCGGTTTCATCGCCGGCGGCGCGACGTACAAGCTGACGTTCCCCAAACCCGGCACGTATACGTTCTATAGTTTACCGCAAGAACCGCTCGCCGTCGGCACCGTCGTCGTTCAAAACCTCGGCGCGCCGTATCCGCAGACGCAAGCGCAATACGACGCAACGGCGCAGGCGGCGTCGACGGCGGACTTACAGAACGCGTTGACGTCCGTCGGTACCGTGCCGGTCGTTACGAACACGATCGCCGCGGGCGTTTCGCCCGCGACCCCCGGTGGCGCGACGTCGTCCGTCATGCGGTATCTCGTCGGGCCGAATCTCGTGGACGACCAGAGCGTGACGATCCCGGTCGGCACGACCCTCACGTTCGTGAATCGCTCGAACAACGTGCCGCATACGGTGACCTTTCCCGCGGTCGGTCAGTCGCCGCCGGCCGGCCCCCCGTTCCAAGCCGCGACCGGCGGCAACACGTACGACGGAACGGCGCTGGTCAACTCGGGCGTCGTGGCGCCGGGAGGTTCGTTCAAGCTCACGTTCACGAAACCGGGGACGTATCCGTACTACTGTCTCTTTCACGACGACGAAGAAGGCATGGTCGCGACGGTCACCGTGACGCCGTAGCAGTTCGCGGCCGCCCCAGGGAGCCGCCGCTAGCGCTACGAACGGTCGCGCCTCGGTATGGACGGTTTCGCGCATATCGCAATCGACGGTCCCGCGGGGCGCGGGAAGACGACGGTCGCGCACGCGCTCGCGCGGCGGCTCGGCGTTCTGTATCTCGATACCGGGGCGATGTATCGCGCGGTGGCCTTGCTGTCGCTGCGGGCCGCCGTGGACCCGCACGACGAAGCGGCGGTGCTCACCATCGCGCGCGAGCGGCCGATTCGCGTCGTGGTGGACGAAACGTCGCCGCTCGGTTTCCGCGTGTTCGCGGGCGACCACGAGTTCGGCGCGGAGTTATATGGAAACGACGTGAGCCGCGTGGTCTCGGTCGTCTCGGCCTACGCCGGCGTGCGCGACCTGATGGTCGAGCGTCAGCGGGCGATCGCGGCCGAAGGTCCGGTCATCATGGCGGGGCGCGATATCGGCACGGTCGTGCTCCCGACCGCGGCTCTCAAGATCTTCCTGACGGCCTCGGTCGACGAGCGGGTCGAGCGGCGCCTTGCCGAGCTGGCCGCGCGCGGCACGCAGGTCTCGCGCCCCGAGCTCCGGGCCGAAATCGAAGAGCGCGACCGGTTGGACGCCACGCGGGCCGTGGCACCCCTGCGCCCCGCGGCCGACGCACTCGAAATCGACTCGAGTGGTGCCACGGTCGACGAGGTCGTGGATCGGATCGCCGAACTCGCCCGTGCCATCCGGTGAGCCCCTTCTATGCCTTCGCCCGCTCGCTCGTGTGGGCCGTCGTTGCCGCGCTCTTCGGCTTCCGAACGATCGGCCGGGAAAACGTCCCGCCGACGGGTCCCCTGATCGTCGCCTGCAATCACGTCTCGAACCTCGACCCGCCGTGCCTCGGCGTCGGCATGCCGCGCCAAGTCACGTATATGGCGAAGAAAGAGCTCTTCGAGATCCCGGTCTTGGGGTCGCTGATCCGATGGCTCGGGGCGTTCCCCGTCGACCGAAGCCGCGGCGATATCGCCTCGATCAAGACGGCGATCGGCGTGCTCGAGCGGGGCACGTGCCTCGGCATTTTCCCCGAGGGCGGGCGGAACGTCGACGGAACCAAGCAGGCGCAGATGGGCGTTGCTCTCTTGGCATCGCTCTCGGGCGCGACCGTGGTTCCCGCCTACTTATCGGGAACGAAGAAGACGAAATTCCGCTCTCAGGTTACGGTCGTCTTCGGGGAACCACTCCGATTCGAACCCGGACAGAAAGCCCGGCGCGATGATTTGGCGAAGTGGACCGAAGAGTTAATGAGACGCATCTACGCGTTGCGGGAGAAAACCGGTGGTAATTAAGAAGGCGAAGACCCAGGGGTTCTGCTTCGGCGTCGCCATTACGCTCAAGAAGGCCGAAGAGACGGTCGCCGCTCGCGGAGGCGGCAACGTCACGACGCTCGGCCACATCGTGCACAACCCGCAGATGGTGCAGTCCTTCGAAGATAAGGGCCTCGTCAACGCGCACTCGGTCGACGAGGTCGAATCCGGAACGCTGTTCGTCCGCGCCCACGGGTTGCCGGTCGACGTGTTCGAGAAGGCCGAAGCCAAGGGCCTCACGATCGTCGACGCCACGTGTCCGATGGTCACGAAAATCCACGTGCAGGCCGAGAAGCTTCGCGCCGACGGTTACAAGATCGTCGTGGTGGGCGACCCGAACCATCCCGAGGTGAAGGGCACGCTCTCGCACGTTCCCGGTGCGTGGATCGTCCAGGTACCCGAAGACGTGGACGCCCTGCCGCGCGCGAGTCGCGTCGGCGTGGTCGTACAGTCCACGTGGTCCGGCGTCGGCTTCACCGAGATCGTACGGAAGCTCAGCTCGAAATATTACGACGTGCGCGCGGTCAACACGATCTGCACCGACACGCACAACCGGCAGTCGGAAGCGGAAACGCTCGCGACGCAAGTCGAGGTGATGGTCGTGGTGGGCGGCAAGACGTCCGCGAACACGAAGCACCTCGCGGATCTCGCCGCGACGCGCGGCGCGCGTTCGTACCATATCGAAGGGCCCGACGAACTCGAGCCGCAGTGGTTCGATGGCGTGAGCACCGCCGGGCTGATGTCGGGCGCCTCGACCCCGGGTTGGCTCGTCGACCAGGTCGAGACGCGCATGGAGGTCCTGAGCCGTCGAGCTAGTTAGCCTTATCGAGGCGCATCTCGCACGCACGCTGGAGCGACATCGTGGATCCTCGCCGATCTACGATATGATCCGCTACCACTTCGGCTACGACTCGCTCGAGAAGACGAAGTCGGGCAAGCGCCTCCGGCCCCAGATACTCTTGCGAACCGCACTCGAGGAGGGCGGTTCGGTTGAGTGCGCGATCGACGCGGCCGTCGCGATCGAGATCCTCCACAATTACTCGCTGATCCACGACGACATCGAGGACGGCGACGAACTGCGCCACGGCCGCACCACCACGTGGGCGCGCTACGGACTCGCGCACGGGATCAACGCCGGCGACGCGCTCTGTGCGATCAGCTATCTCACGTTGCTTCACGAAGAGGCGCTGGTGCCGAACCGCGTCGTCGAGATGCTGCACGTGTTGCACGAAGCGAACCTGCGCATGTGTGAGGGTCAGGGCCTCGACATCAGTTTCGAAACGAACTCGAGCGTCACGATGCCGCAGTATCTCGAGATGATCGCGGGCAAGACGGGCGCGCTGTTCTCCGCGTCGTGCCAACTCGGCGCGCTCGCTGCCGGCTGCGATTCCGACCGCGCCGACGCCTACGCGAAGCTCGGTCGCGCGTACGGGCTCGCATTCCAGATTCGCGACGACGTTCTCGGGACGTGGGGCGCGACCGACGTCACGGGCAAACCGAGCGGTGCCGATATCGCGCGCCGCAAGTGGAGTTTTCCGGTCGTGTGGGCGCTCGGCACGCCGCCCTCCGCCGATCGCGACGTGGTCGCGCACGCGTACGCGCGGAACGCGCGGTTGGATCCGGCCGGCGTGATCGACGTGATCGCGGCGCTCGATCGTCTCGGAGCGCGCGATGCGGCCGACGACGCGCACGATCGCGCGCTCGACGATGCGGATAAGCTCGCGAGCGACGCATCGATCGACGTCAATCGAACGATTCGCGATTTTCTCGCGCAAGGGGCGCGTCGCGTTGCGTAGTGCGGTAAGCTCCTCGCCCGTGGCGCTCGAGCCGTCGGAAGCGAAGGGGTTCTCGCAAACGACGCTCGCGTTCATCGGACTGTTGTTCGCGGCGCTCGTCGTGCGCATGCTCTTCATCGCGAGCGCCGGTTTTCCGAACGACGTGGCGGCGTTCGAAGCGTGGTCGATGACGCTCGCCGACCATCCGCTGCAAGAGTTTTACGCCAAGGCCGGGTTCGCGGATTATCCGCCCGGCTATTTTTACGTGCTTTGGATCTGCGGCCATCTCTATCGTGCGCTCGTCCATTCGGATCCCACGGGTTCCGCGATCAAATTCATCGTCAAGATGCCCGGCATTCTCTGCGACCTCGTCGACACGGCGCTCATCTATGCGATCGTGCGACGCTATGCGTCGCGTGCCTGGGCGTTCGGTGCGGCCGCGCTCTTCGCGTTCAATCCGGCGATCATCTATATCTCCGCGTACTGGGGCCAGGTCGACTCCGTTCCGGGAGCGCTGACGCTCGGGTCGCTCTATCTGATGCTCGGCGCGGACCGCCGCACGGGTCGCGATGCCGATCTCACCGTGCTCGGCGCGTGGTTGCTGCTCGCGTGTTCGGTGTTGATGAAGCCGCCCGCGATCGTGCTCGCCCCACTCTACATCGCGTGGGTTTTCATGACGGCCGATGCGGCCGAGCGTGGGCGCCGCGCGATCGCAACGGGCGTGGGAATCCTCGCGTCGCTCGTGCTCACGTATCTTTCGACGATTCCGTTCCACGCCGGCTTCAATCCGATCGCGCAGTTCGCGTGGCTTTACGCGCGCTACAGTTATGCGGCGGGCGTCTACGCCTACAATTCGGTCAACGCGTTCAACCTGTACGTGATGGCTCCGAACAACCACTTCTGGATGAGCGATCAGACGATTCTGCCCGGCTGGCTCATGTTCGGCCGCGTGATCGGCTTCCCGATGTACGGCTGGGGCATCGGCCTCTTCATCGCAGCGACGGGCCTCGTGATCTCGCGGCTCGTGCAGCGCCGCGACTCCGTCGCCCTGCTCGAGGCGGCGATGATCCTCTCGCTCGGCTACTTCGTGCTCTCCACGCGCATGCACGAACGCTACATTTTCAACGCGCTGCTGCTCGTGATTCCGCTCGCGTTCTATCGCAAGCGGTATTTCTACGCTGCGATTGCCGTGTCGATCACGCTCCTCGCGAACCTGATGTATTCGTTCTACTACGTCGACGTGCTGACCAACAGCATTCCGAACGTGGACACGTCCGACATGATGCCGTGGATCAGCCGGCCGTGCTCGATCCTCAACGTCGCGGCGTTCTTCTATCTCGGCTACGTGTTTCTCGGATCGGGTTCGGACGTGCTCGAGCGCTTTGCGTGGCCCGTTCCGCGCAGGGTCGCGCGCGTGACGGGGGCCGGGATCGCTGCCGCGCCTGCAGCCGAGACCGAGCCGATCGCTGCCAAGCATCGTTGGTTCGCCCCGCTCGAGGGCACGGCGTGGATGACGGGACGCGACTGGGCGATCGCCTCCGCACTCGGGTTCACGTCGTTCGTCGCGAGTTTCATCGACTACACGTGGCCCTCGGAAAAGATTTTCGACGAAATTTACTACGCGCGCGCCGGTGAGGAATATCTCCAGCATAAGGAGATCTTCGAGTTCACCCATCCGCCGCTCACGAAGCTCGTCATCACGCTCTCGATGATCCTTTTCGGCGGGATGCACGGGCTCGGGGATACGTCCGCGGGCTGGCGCTTTCTCAACCTCGTCGTCGGCGCGCTGATGGTCTTCGTGATCTACATCTTCGCGAAGCGTCTCCTCGGATCCACGCCCTTCGCCACAATTGCCGGGCTGCTGCTGCTACTCGACGGGTTCCACTACGTGCAGTCGCGCATCGCGACGCCGGAAATCACCGTTGCGTTCTTCACGCTGACGACGCTCTACGCGTTCTATCGCTACTGGCTCGCGAGTCAGGTTCGCGTCGCGCCGCTTTTCGAATCGAAGGCGCTCAAGGCGCACGCGATCTTTATCGGCGCGGCCGCCATCCTCGCGGCGGTCTTCAGCGCGCTCGTCGCGCAAGGTCAAGACGCGCTCACGCACGTCGTTGCGTTTCTGTATCTCATGTGCGGCCTCTACGTCGCGATTCGGTTCTTCGTGCCGCGCTTCGTGACGAAGCCGGTCGACGTCACGTCGTATGCCGAGGGTTCGCGTTTCGCTCGCGGGACGCTCCGGACGCTCGACGGCGGCTCCATTTCGGCGAAGGGCGCTCCGATCGCGGGCGTCGGCACGGTCGTCGGCAAGGACGGGCTCGTCGCGACGGAAGACGGTCTCACGATCGACTACGCGCGCGACGGTTCGGTCCGTTACGCGACGGACGACGGCGAAGCCGTCTTCGCGGCCGACGGGACGATGCGCGCGGGCGACGCGACGATTAACGGCCGTCGCGATGGAACGATATGGCTCTTCGCGCTCGCGTTTTCATCGGCGTGTCTCGCCTCGTGTAAGTGGAACGGGCTCTTCGATTTCTTCGTCATCTGGGGGCTCGCCGGCGTGGTGGTTGCTCAGGGCGTTCTCGCGCCGCTCAAGCGCGCGATCGGCATGTCGAACGTCGCCGCGCGCGCCGCGACGCTCGGCAACCCTTTCGGCTTCTCGTACGATATCTTGGTCGCCGCGATGCTCTTCATCGGCGGCACGATTTACGTGCTCTGCTACATCCCGTACTTCACGCTCGGGCACAATCTCAACGATCTCATCGGCTTGCAACAGCAGATGTTCGGCTATCACTACGATCTCAAAGCGACGCATCCGTACGGATCGAAATGGTACCAGTGGCCCGTGATCGGGCGCCCGATCTCTTACTACTATCACGATTTCCGCTCGCCGGCGGACTCGCAGAATCCGGTCGCATGCTGCGTCGCCGAGATCATCGCGATTCCGAATCCCGCCGTGTGGTGGGGCGGCCTGATCTCCGTTCCGTTTATCGCGTGGCTCGCATATCGCGAGCGCAACAAGGGCTACATTCTCCTCGTCACCGCGTACCTGTTGCAGTGGCTGCCGTGGATGACGTCGCCGCGCGTCGCGTTCGAGTATCACTTTTTCCCGAACCTCGCGATCATCTGCCTCGCAAACGCCGTGCTGTTGCAGCGCTTGTGGCGCTATGGAACATCTCTCGAGGCCGGGCGCACCTGGACGTGGCCGAAGGTCGCCGTCGGCGGCTACATGGTGCTCGTGCTCGGGCTCGCCGTGTTCTTCTATCCCGTCTGGGCAGGCTTGCACGTGCCGTGGAACGTTTGGGACGCGCGCATGTGGCACCAGATCATGGGTAACGCGTGGGTTTAGGACGGTAGTGTATGTCGGGACATTCGAAGTGGCATAACATCAAGCTCAAGAAGGGCAAAGTCGACGCGCAGCGCGGCGCGCTCTTCACGAAGCTTTCGAAAGAAATTATTCTCGCGGCGAAGGGCGGTTCGCCCGATCCCGAGGCCAACTATCGCTTGAAGATGGCCGTCGAGAAGGCGCGCGAGAACAACGTTCCGCAAGAGAACATCAAGCGCGCGATCGCGCGCGCGACGAATGCGGAAGGTCAGAAAGAAATCGAGGAGATCCGCTACGAGGGCTACGGCCCGGCGAACGTCGCGGTGATCGTCGATGCGGCTACCGATAACCGCAACCGCACCGCATCGGAGTTGCGTTTTCTCTTTAGCCGTCACGGCGGAACGCTCGGTGAGACGGGTTCCGTCGGCTGGATCTTCGAGCCGCGCGGGCTCGTGGAAGTGGAGAACGGTTCGCTCGACGAGGATGCGCTGACCGAAGCCTCGCTCGTCGATGGCGTGGTCGACGTGCGCTACGACGACGGCAGTGCGGAAGGTCGCTCGATCGTCTCGACCGAGCCCGCGGAACTCGCGGCCGTGCGCGATGCGCTCGTGCGCGGCAATCTCCGCGTGACGGGGATGGTGCTCGGCGTCGAGCCGAAGCAGACGGTCGCACCCGTCGGCGAGGACCTTCGCGGCGTCGTCGAATTCCTCGACGCGCTCGAAGAACACGAAGACGTCGTGCGCGTGTATTCGAACGCCGAACTCGACGCCGCGGAACTCGAAGCACTTACGTGAGCGGCGGGGCCGACGCCGTTCCGCGAAAGAGCGGGCGCTCCGTCGTGCGCCAAGATTGGTACTTCGCGTTCGCGCTCGCGCTCTTCGTAGGCGTGACCGTGTGGTTCGCGCGAGCGATTCAAGATTTTATCACGCCGCCGCAGCAGAGCATCGGGGCACCGACGCTCGTCGGACAAACGCTCGTCGACGCGTACGCGACCGCACAGCGCACGAATATCAAAGCGGTCGTCGTGCAACGCGTCGCGAGCGATCGCTATCCGCGCGACGTCGTGATGCGTCAAGACCCGCCGCCCGGCGCGCAGGTGCGTCAGGGCCGGCAGATCTCGCTCGTCGTCTCGACGGGCGTGCAAATTTTTCCGATGCCCGATCTGCGCTACGAATCGCTGCGCGAAGTCGGGCTCGATCTCTCGCACGATAAACTCCAGCTCGGCAAGGTAAAGGTCGTCGCGAGCGACGAGGTTCCACCGAATCGCGTCG
>Ga0209611_10004150_pt1 | contig 24880 bp, 19 predicted proteins | sample S1TSphgellanicum_3_FD_187693 | JGI IMG/M metagenome (GOLD analysis project Ga0209611, IMG submission 187693) | Host-associated microbial communities from peat moss isolated from Minnesota, USA - S1T2_Fc - Sphagnum magellanicum MG (SPAdes) (version 2) | ecosystem: Host-associated > Plants > Peat...
CTGAAAATGAACCATTAAAGAAGAGTCATGGATTTTTGGATACATTGGGAACACAACAAGCAACCCCCAAGTGCAGCTTTTGTGTAAAGTGCAGTATTTGCTAGTAAGTAGAAGCAAGCTTTTGATGGAATCCCAAGCTCGACCTTTTTTCTGCTGGATGAAAGCCCTTGAAGGCTTGGCAAGCACAACACATGAATTGGTCATCTCCCTTAAAAAAACATTGTTATCGCCACAACATGGGTCCTCAGTTCATGAGCTATATATATAATTCATATCAATTGGTTTAGGGTTTGGGGAGTGGGTGCATTCCAAGTTCAGATTTTTCTTTGTTTTGGGGGCTGGGCAATGAGCCTCTTTGATTGGCCCATCACCCAAAAAAAATAAAAATCTAAAGCTTTCAAGACTCCCCAATATATAAGTATTCACTCCAAACATAGAAACATGTAAGTCCCAATGTAGACCCATCCATATAGGTTTCGAGTGAACAATGTTGGACAAAGCGTATGGGACAAAGTGAGGTACTATTGGGAACACATTGTGAACTTGGGGAAACTGTTGGGGAACACATTGAGAACTTGGAGAAGATGTTAAGAACTCATTGGGAACTTGACAGGAACGCATTGAGAACAACAAAAGTTCCAAAAACCCAAACCCCCCTCGCCCTTAAAGGGGATTTAGGCCTCTTAGGTGCATGTTTGGCCCACTTCATTGGGTGCCCATAATTTCTATGCCTACCTTTTGTTTTACCCATTTTTGGCCTAGGCTAAAGGCAAGGGCATCAATTATAGGACATACCTAGTAGTAACTTGGTAACAAAAAAAATGTCCTATTTTGATTGGGAAATAAAAATGTTGAAAACCCAAATTCACACTTTCACCCTCAAAACTTGAGAGCTTGACACCTAACATTAAACCAGAGAAAATGCCTATCTAGTAGGCACTGCCACTTCAGACACAAACAAAACCACTTTTGTGCTGGATGGCTTAGATAGGAAGATACCTACCTGTTCAAACTTATCCAAAGAGAGAGAGAGAGAGAGAGAGAGAGAGAGAGGCAAAAGAGGTAGGCTATGTGGAGTCCTTTGAAAAACTTCCACCTTGCAACCAATACAAGCTTGACTCCACAATCCTCATGGAGAATTTTGCCAGCGTCTTTTGCAAATGATGTAAACATGCTATACATGTGTGTGTGTGAATATGTATATATATTACATTTACATATGTATATGTATATATATGTTTTTTTGATATTTGACATTGAGAAGGAAAATGAAAGGAAACAAGTCGTATCAAAGTTCTAACCATTTCAATGCTTAAAGGCTTACCTTTTTTTTTGCTACTTAAGATCGATTGATCGATAATACAAGTGCAAAGTGCAAAATCCATTAGGTTCATGCCATGATATTTACATTGATTTTACTCAATATTGGACATAATCGCACTTCAAAATGTCTCATTCGCTTTCATATATCAATTTGTACTCCTTGACATATGATTAAAAACACAAGTGAATCAAAATTGCATGTTAATGCAATGAAATGGGATGCTTAGCAATGGTCTTTGAAATAAGTGGACTATCAACTCATCTCTCTCCTCTTCCTGACTTCTAGAGTTATAAATCAAAATGCTTAATCTTTTAAGCTAATTTTAACTTGCAAAATTTTATAAGAGTTGTGCTTTGAAAATAACCTATTTTCGATTTCAAGGTCCGAGCTACTTACAATGTTAAGATATTAGAAATCCAAGTGAAAGCATGATCCTTGCCAAAAAAGCATAGAACCCAAGTGGATGCATGATCTTTGCTTTAAGGCATTGGTAGGATCAAATTAATCCAATAGCAACAACACACAAATAACTCAAAACTAAGAATGGAAAAAGAAATGACAAAGATTTATTATTGTTGCAAGAAGATCAAATATGTCCACTTTCACCAAATCATTCAATGTTATAATTGAATCCATTTCAATATATAAATTTTACATAAGTGTTATGTGCATATAGAATGCTTTTGTTGTGTGTGTTACAAACATGCAAAAAATCTATAAATCTATTACAAGAATAATAAGGAATTGTGGATTTCCTTATAATGGACTTGAAACTTGATATGGGTATGTGTATTGATGTGGGGATTATGATTCAAAATAATTTAATCACAAAAGATAATTTTATTCATCTATATATTCTCATAGAAAGTTGGATTATTCTACATTTTGGGGCTTCAATTTTTAAAGGTGTCAAAACACATGTTAAGTTGGGATATAGGCACCCAAGATTATGCACATGTTGGACCATCCATTTTCATTCGAGATGTTCATTTCATAATAATAATTTCATTTCACATGTCCATAGCTTGAAAAACTAGTTCATATTGTCTTGAATTTTAACCAAGATGGAAATAAATGGAGAAGAGACATTTTGTGACATGTGTCCAAGAAAAGATGGTTGGGGTGGGGGGGAGGAGATTCTTGAATGTATATCTAATAATTGTGCCTATTGATTTTTAAAACCTCTATAATTAAAGGGTAAAAATCTTTATAATTAAAGGGTGGTGAAGGGTCCTTTACATGTTACCAAAAGTTGAAGTCCATCCAAAACATTTAAGAACATTTGTATAAAAAAGGTGACCGTAACAATGGTTATGTGCAATGTGCATCAATTGTTTCCTCCTTAGGCCTACCAACTAATCCCTACAAAAACATTAAAAAATATATTTACCTCCAAGTCATGCCCCAATTTCATTCTCCATCCCACCTTTAATAAATTTGTTGGGCACAAATTTGATGGGCCATAATACATTTGTAATTTTATTCAATTCGTTGTCATATAAAGCACTTGTTGAAGTTTTAGAATTGAAAAGGAGTTAAGTAAATATATATTAGTTATGGAATACTTTTAGTGCCCAATCAAAAAGTGGTCAATTCCAATTTTATGGTTGATCAATTTAATTTTCACTATTTATTAATTTCTTCAATTTTGTGCAAATTACATGAATTATGTCTTTTATCAAGCATGATTTACTGGGCATTAGATTTGGGGTTGAAAATAGGATAAAGTGGATGAAAAAACTTAAGACAACCATCATGGCTATGGTTGGTGTGTTAATTTATTTTCTAAGGGGCAAACAAAAAAAAAATCATAATGCCAAAATTTTAGAAAATTGAACCTTGCACCCATTGTTTCGAAGTAACAATCCAAAACATTGGGTTGCCACATTTCATTGTTAACCTATTAAATATTTAGCAATAATAATTGCCTACTATTTACAAAATATTCAAAATGGGACTGCCATTTTTTAACAATGAATATTTTGACAATATTTGTTGATTATTAGTCATAGGTATGGTATTAAATTAATATAATGTTGATTGATTCACAATGCAATTTTTTACCAAAAAAACTAAGACCAATGTGTAAATGGAAAAAATCGCTACCATGTCACCCAAAAGACACAAACCAACTAAATTGGGTAACTATAATATATTTAGAACTTGCAAGCAAAAATGTTATGGTTATCGATCAATCAAAGGTTTTTTTTTTTGAAAGAAATGGAAAGAAACATTGCATAGAAAACCATCATACAAAAAAAGTAGAAGGACCGAAGGAAGACAAACCCAAATCAACTGAAGCTCGAAAGTTTACCAAGAGATATTACCATTCAAAGGTGGTTGATAACACCATTTAACCTTATGGCCATCATGCAAACAAATAGCATGATGAAGACCCTAAACCCTATTAAAGGCTTCTAAGATTCTATTCTCATTGTCTAGGTTCTTTTGAATTTGTTGCAACACATATTGCCGTTCAAGCTTCCCTTCATCAATAGCCTTTCCCACATAAATTTCTGGAGCTTGACTTCATGAATGCCACCTATTGTTGTTTGAAAACTAGATCGTTTTTGTCATTCCAAATGGCCTACATAGTGACTCCTCTAAGTAAGGTCCATAAGGAGCTAATTTTTAAAATCCTATTAGGTAGACATTTGTTAACAAACATTGTCAAGCCTCAAGGTTTTTTTAGACTCAATAATGTTTATAAGTAATCGAAGTTGGAAAAAGAATGAGAAAGCAAGTTCCCATGCTTTAATAATTCTTGAATAAAACTAGAATTTTTGGGTGACAGATTTTGAAGTTGCATACCCACGAAACGAGTAATCTGTTGGGATGTTGTGATTGGCATTGGCTTGTTAGCTATTGACTATAAACGTTTGGTGCCACAATAACCACATGAAACTTGAGTCTTTTTTGGCTTTACATTTGTTCTAGACATTTTTCCAATTTAGCTAAAAAAATTTGGGAAGGATTCCTCCCACTTTTCAATCACATCATAGACAAGAAAATTCCTAGACTTAATTAACCACGACCTTTGTTTGGCCATGTAATTCATTAGTTCCACCTACCTATTCCACTTCCAATTTCCAAGGTTAAATGTGAGTTCACCTTAAGCCCCATAAAACAATTTCACCGTTTCCCTCCTTACACACATCTTAATGCAAACCTAGACTCTCTTCAAAACCCCTTTAAACACCCGTTGGTCAGTTATCAACTAAATTGTTTTGGAGTATTCTTCAACCGTGAATACCTAGACCTCCTTTGGAATGACCATTTCCTATTGAATTGAATTGTCAACATATGATCAAAACCCTTAAGTAGTAGCAAAAACCCTAATTGGGTTGGATGTAATTATGTCATTGTAAATACTTAACCACTCCCCATCACTGGATTTAAGAGTTGGTTGCCTCAATTCCTTGATCCAACATCAAGCAAACTACTAACAACCATTGCCAATAGTTATATCACCCTTCCTCCAAAAGAAATAGAATTTTCAATTCATCTTGGGAATGAAAATCTTTGATTTTAACATTCCATAGATCCCCTAAAATGCATAGGCCAGACTTATATAACTATTGAGCTTTAAGAATGGATAATTCAAACTTCAACTCCTTAAAACTAAAGCCTCACCATATGTTTACTTTCTTTATAGCCTCATCTACTTGCCATGGTGAAAAGTTCAACTTTTCATACATCTATTTCCAAGCCTTTTAAATCTTCCCCTATAATTTGTATCATGGAAATGGACTTCGGTTACTTCAAGGCCCCACTTCATGTGTTCAAAGGGCTTGCACATCATTAATTTGGAACCTAATAAAAGTTTGAGGCTTGAATTGCTAGGTTTTAGGGCGTTGATAATCCACTTCACAACAAGGTGTCCATAGTTGTTTTTTAGTCAATGAAGCCAAGACCTTTGATATCCTTACTCATGCAACAATTATATTAGTTTACCCTAGTTTTAGTGTGTTGATCACCTTTAGCCCATAAAAAGTTTTGGAGACTTTTAAACTCAAAGGCTTTTAAAAGCATAAAATTTTCAATCAATCTTTTCATTTGGAATGGACACAAACCTATAACTAAAAACCGAAAATGAAAATTTCAATGTGATAAAAAAGTTATAAACCTTGACTAACAATAAACAATTTCAAATTTGATTTTTTAATTATCCTTGCTTATTACATAATTCATTCACAACAATTTATTCTATGGACTTTATAGCATAAACACATTTTAATGTCTTGGAAACATTAATTGATAAAAAAAAACACATCATTTTTTCCATCCAAGTTTATGTGCATTGAAAAACATTAAGATGAACCCAAGGACAATGGGAGATGGTGGGCGACTTCAAGAACACCCAAGGATGCCGAAATGGACAATGAAACAAGTTTTTGGGGGAAGGTGATAATAGGTGCCAAAAAGGATGTCAAGGGACGTTAGGAAAGACATTAGGGAACATAATTAAGGTTGCACCAAAAAAAAAACACGATGGGTTGTTTGCAAAGGATGATGGGGGCATTGGGAAGGACATTTGGGGACATTAAGGGCACCAAGAACGACATTGAGGGATGTTGGAAAGGAATTATTTTTTCGTCAAATGATTTGGGGGGCAATAGGGGACAACAAGTGCATTGGGAAGGATGTTCAAAACACTAGCAAGGGAAAATGTTGGGCAACAAAGGATGATAGGGACAATGCTAAGCACATCAAAAAAACTCAACGGGGGATGATAAATAGGACATTGGGTGCCTCGTGACAGGGTATGTTTAAACCTTTGCCCAAATGAAAAACAAAGATTGACTTGACACATTATAGATTTAAAAATTAAAGATTGGTTGACATTTTACAAGTTGATTTTAATAGTACTTGACAACTAAATTACAACTTACAATGCAAATGTGCAAAGCTTGCACACATTATCACTGTCTAAATGATGATAGATAATGCAAAATTGCATTCCATCATTATTTACAAACATGAAATGGATTTGAAATTATATGCATTGACATTCAAGGTTGGAAAATGCATGACAATAACATTTAAATTTGTTTTTATCAAAATACAATTTGATTATAAATCTAAATATATTGTTTAAGCCATTTATAACAAAAAAATTCCTTTGGTTAAACAAAAGGTCATCACAAACATGATAAACCACAAAAATCAAATATAAACATCTAAAACACTATGTCTCTATGAATTTTTATTTATTTTTTAAAATTTTGAAATGGAATTTGAATCATATTTTTTTCATTCCAACTTGTTTGCTTGAAATTTGCCATATTATGATATTCAATGTCACATGTGAAATGAAAATCAATAACATTGTAATGTAAAAGGTATTTAGATGTCCATCCTTTCAACGTAAACAAAACTAGTTTACAACTATAATGCCATTAACATAATTTAGTTATCATTAAAATGCAACATACATAAAATTGTAATGTAAAAGATATTTAGATGTCCACCCTTTCAACTTAAATAAAACTAGTTTACAATTATATTGCCACTAACATTATTTATTTATCACTAAAATGCAACATACATAACATTGTAATATAAAAGATATTTAGATGTTCATCTTTTCAACTTAAATAAAACTAGTTTACAACTATAATGTCAATAACAAAACTTAATTATGACTAAAATGCAACATACATATTAACATTGTAATGCAAAAAATATTTAAATCTATGTCCTTTCACCTTAAATAAAATTATTTATAGCTACAATGACATTAATAAAACTTATTTATCAAAAAATTGTAACATACATAACATTGATACAAACTAAACTGCAATTAGTTACACTTGCATATAATGGTGATTTTCAAAATGAAATGCATCACATATTTCGGAATATTAAAGTTAGAATTCACCATACCTTTGTTATTTTAAAAAAATTGTTTTTGGCATGTATGGGTTTGGACTCTTACATAACAAATAACAACACATTTATTAGAAACCTAACCAAATTGTACAACATTACATGTGCATGCTTTTCTATTCAAGATTATATTTTTCAAATGAAACCATTATTTTGTTTTTGATAAAACCTTCAACCTTAAATAACAAAAACAATTTCAACCTTCAAGAACAAATATTTTCAACCTTCAATAACAAAAACAAAAACTTTCAACCTCCAATAACAAGAATAAAAACTTTGAACCTTCAAGAATAAAAATAAGAATTTTCAACCTTCAAGAACAAACAAGAACCTTTAACCTCCAAGCTTTCTAAATAAATAAACAAACTTGTGACAACTTTTCAACACTACTTCTAAACTAGGGGGAAAAAATCTTAATTATCTAGCACATGATATGGTAATACATCACTAAAAATTTAAGAAATGCACATAATGTTTAAAGAAAAAGACCATTTTTTTAGTTCATCTTGAGTTTCTTAACAATAAGCATAGGTGCATGAAGGTCATTGATGCAATGGGGGAGATTTGTTGATTTACTACCATGTGTCATTTGTTCAAAGGTTTCTCCCCCAAATTTCATATTTTTAAATTCAAATTTTAAGTTGAAATCTTGTTTTTCACATGTTGACTTGGCTGATTTGGTTACTTTTGTTTTACATTTTAATAAATTTTAGTTGTTAGAAAGAAAGAAATCATCTTTTATAGTTTATTTTGAATTTTTTAATAATAGGCGTAGGCTCATGATCGCCTTGAAAGAATTGACCTTGTCAATGAAACAATTATACATTTATAATATAAAATAAATAAGGATTTATTAGTGTTTACAAAACATTATATATGCAAAATGTCATTTGATCATTGTTACAATATTGTGTACGTAATATGAATGAAAAAACTAAAATAAAAATTTGCATGTCTTGTGACAAAATCAATGGTTATTAACAATCTTTTGAGGTGATGGCATGTTTGATGATCCAATTTTTTTTATCACAAATATATATAAAGATCTTTAAATGAATATTTTATGGAATAAAAATGATATTTCTAGGCATTCATGATCAATAATGTTGTGATATTTTCATTAGTTTTTTTGGAGATTCATTAATTAAAATTTTAATTTGAAACATCATTAATTATAAGGGGAAATGACCAACATTGTATTCACTATAAATGACATTGTCTGATGATAAATCCTAATAAATTTCCAATATAAGAATTAGTGACATTTTATTATATAAATTTAAAATATCCTTGTAACTAATGGAAACCTTTAAAACTATTATTGACATTATAGAATAGGATAGAAAATGAAATTGTTGCCATTTAAAAAAAAAGATTTGATGAAATCATTGGTTTGTATGTTTTTAAAAACTCATTTGATGATTTTTGTCCCTTATGCAAATATGACATACTAGAAAAAGAAAATCCATCTTGTTTATTGTGTAATTTATTGAACATGGATGTCATTTTTTATATTTAAATTTTATTTATTATTGTAGTACTTTAACATTTTTGACACTAATTATATTATTTATTAAAAAATTATTTTCAATTTTACTTTTCTCAAAGAAACAAATTATGAAAGAAAATATGTGATAATCTTTTGGGATATTCTTGATGTGGAAATCTCAAAATTCTAAAATTATTCTACATATGTGTGTTGAAGCTACTTTTTATTGCATTAATCAAAAGTATTTCAGTAATCTTGAGAATATTACGAATATATTAAGTCATGTATGATTTCTAGATCCCATGAATGTGTTATAGGGGTTACAATTCTTTTTCAATGTATGTTATTAATTTAATTAAATGCATAGGATGATGTATGATTTGTTGCCATGGAAGTTATATATATATATATATATATATAAAATGAAGGTGGCAAAAAAAGGGGAAAATAAAGGGAACTGATTTGTTTATGGGCAATACATCAATGTTTGCAAATTAGGTGCAAATTGAGATGGGCAAGACATTAAAAAACATAAAAGTTTATCACAATAATTTAAAATGTCTCTAATTTAAAAAATCATTTTCAATGTGGTTGAGACATGTTTATAGTTTGGCTTTTGGGTTCAAATTTTATATTCATCAAAGATATAATATTTTGGTGAAATAAATTACATGTTAATCATAAATGAATGTTATCAATCGGTGGCTTTGGATGAAAGTTCACACAAGGTGGCAACAAAACATGCTTATGAATGGTCTAAAAGGTTATTTTTTATGGAATGATGGGTCCATGTTGCCATATTTAAACTATAGGTTTTAGCATGTGATTGACAAGTAGGAAGATTCATCAACTTTTTTACATGATTCCCTAACTGGGTAAGCCTTGTTTTAGATAGTTGACAACCCATCTACTTTGCAAATCTGAAAAAAAACACATGTTTCAACTAACTATCATTATATATCACACCAAAGTTTTTTAAACCTTAACATTCTTTTGTGCATGTTGTTATATAAGAATGCATGATTCACATTCAAATGCATTTGTGTTTCACCTTTTCATCATACACTTTAAACTTAATGACTTATTAAATAATTCATTGGTTATGTTTTGAAAGATGAATTTTAAAATTATAATTCAAGTTTTTGACCTGCACATTATGATTGCAAATTGTTTTAGATGTATTAAATTTCAAGATTTTGTTGCATATGAAAGAAAAAACATGTCTGGGTATATTTTAGACCATTAAATCACATTCTACATCCATACACCTTTTAATGGATTTGATATTGATTAATTTTCATAACGTTCATAATTTCAGCAAGTGATAACACTCAATTTAACATGATAATAACTTTTGGTTTGTAGTGAAAATCAAAATTACAAATAAATCAATGTGAAATTCCATTATAATTCTAAAATTAAATTATTGACATTTGTTTTAATAACTAACATTTTGGTATTTTTAATTCAATAAATCATTTAATGATAAGAAATAACATCATTTTAAATTATTAATTTCATTAATGAAATAAAATATAAAAAATGAAATCATCAAGTTTCAACTTAAATTTTATTGTAATATTTTTATGACCACCTTTTAATCAAAATTCAAAACACATTCAAATCAACATTGAAAATGAAATATCAATGATAACATTTGATCAAAGTTGACAAGTTTACATTTTTTTCAATGAATGTTATGTTTATGACATTAACTAGATTTTAAAAAATCATTTAAAACATCAAATTCATTTATATTTGATGACAAGTGGCATCTAACTAATTTTTAATATCACCTTCACAAATAATTTAGGGATAGACATTTTATTTTGTCCTTTCTAACCACCCTTTCCTTGGAACAGATAAACTTTTTTTTTTCATTATAATTATTTTCTCTTTTCAAATTAATAGAATATATTTCTTCTTTCGACTTGTGCTTCTTTTTAAATTAGTCAAGATTTGACCCATTTTTCAAAAGTGTTTCGGGCTTTTAAACCTCTATGATTATTGTTAAACCAATGTCTTGAAAAAAATGAAAATCTCAAAAAACTTGTTAAAAGCTTTAATGTTAATTTAATTTGTTAAAAACTTTAAATGTCAATTTAACAAGTGTTTCTAAATTCAAACATCTTTAGTCAAAATTCAAATCAATGCAATTTTTTTCTATTAAAAAATGACCTAAACTTGGCCAATAATAAAAATACATTTAAATGACACCAAGGATAATGAAAGATGAGAAACAACAAAAAAATAAAAATGAGAATGTCAACAAGAAACAACAAAATGACAACAATCAATAATAGGGGTGTTGAAAAAGCACATGAAAACACCAGGGGTGCATATGTTGGACATGAACATTTTTTAAAAAAAGTAATAGGGGCATTAATACACTGAAAGTTGAAGGTGTTGTGTACAATGTCAAAGGGCATCAATAAATTTATAAATAACATCATGAACATTAGCGGAACACGAAGGTAAACAAATATTTTATATTTTATATATTTTTCAAACTAGGGGTTGTTGGGAAGCATGGTAGAAAAAATAATAATTTGAAAAGATCCCAAAAACATTATGTTGAAACAACAAAGGGAACCAAAAAAAAATCTTGAATACTAGAAATATTAATGTAAGTAAATACTATAAATGTTTTAGTAACTAAAAATTAAATCTCATATTCTAAAATTAATAAAAATAAAGATGATTTCATGGAAATTTTATATCTATCTATGAAAGAAAATAATTTGTTTTGTTTTGTTTTATAGTTATGAGATCCACCAAACTAGGATGCTTCAAATTGTATTATTAGTACTTTGGAAAGCTCTTGACGAGGAAGGGTGCATGGGCTTGGTTCCATGACATTTGGACTTGCAATGCAAAAGTTTTTGAATATTGAGTGATTTTTTCACTGAAAATTAAATTAAACCATAACTGAAAATTTTAGAGGAATTGGAATGTGCATTTGGTGTTGTTGGAAAGATCTTGATGAGTAAGATTTAATGAAATTTATTTGGTAAGATTTGGATTCAAAATGTGGGAAATATTGATGTTTTAGTGATTTCTGCTATTGAAAATTCAAATAAATTTCAAAAAACTTGGTTTTGGAAGGAAAAATTAGTTGAAGACATGGTAACACTTGAATGTTTACCATTCTATTCAAGTAGAAGGAATTGTGAAAGAAAGATAAAAAATGTAGCAAGGGTGGAAGCGTTTAGGAAAAATGAATTTCAACTGAAATTTGTTGTAGTCAATTCGTGATGAAGTAAAACCAATAGTAAGGGGAAAAGGAGAAAGTGAGGGAAAAAGGGGTTGAAGGGTGATGAAGAGTAATAAACTAGAAAAAATTGACAGTTGAGAGGAGGCAAAGGAGGAGTTAGGGAACAACAACTTGGTAGATGAGAAGGATTGTAAGGATCAAAGCCACATGTAGTAGTAGATAAAGAAAAATAAATTGGCAGAGAAAATTTCAATAAGGGTTAATTTTACTTTCTTCATCCTTCACCCACCTTGTGTTCTAGTGGAACCTTTGGGATTTTAGTGAGATTGACCATTGGACTGGAACTTGTGGGCATCAACCTATTAGAAAAAGTTTTGGCATTTTTGTAGGTTCTTTTATCGAAGGTCTAGGTTCTTATAAGAGATGAGAAAATAAAGTGGTTTCTTAGGTGTGTGGGCTTAAAATTTGAGGATAATATTCCTGATTGAAAAATTTGTCAGAAAAAAAAACAACTAGCATTTTATTTTTTTGTCAATGTTTAACATAATTATTGGAATGGATTAGGATATTTATGAAGAGGGTATCTACTCCACCACAATTTGTTTTTAGGAAACATTTATGTGACATTATTTATTTTTAGCCATCCAATATTAGGAACAAATAATGAAGCTTATAATGTTTTAGCATTAGAATGTCTAGGTTGTGTTAAATGCAACACAATAATGATTGTGCCACTCAAGCCTTTAGTGAAATTAAGGTTTGGCTTTGGCATAATGCCTTAGCCAACAACCCTTAAGTAATTTCCTATATTTTTCCTTTCGATCCATTTAGTTCTCTATGGTCGGCTTTGTACATTTAAGGTTGCCTTACAACAATAAATATTTTTTTAATAAGTGGGGCATATGCTTTTATTAAGCCTCTTTCCTCATGGGCACCAAACATCCCATGTCCCCGAGTTCATCATGTCCCATCAAACTTCATTCTTCCCATCACCCATTTGTTTTTTCATCTACCACCACATATAGTTTCCACCCCATTTCCCATGCAAACCACACACCTCCCACTAATTTCTCCTCCCATTTTAACAAACCACACACCATTCACTAATTCTCCTTACCAACCCCCAACCCTTTGGGTGACTATGAGGCCCCAACCCCACACTTTCCCAAAGCCCCTTGATCATGCACATGTAGGATTTTTTCCCCCTTCCACTTTACCAACCCTTTTAGTTGCACATGATCAGACCCCCCAACCTACCTTCATCTCTTCAACACATTTGTAACCTCCACTTAAAGACTCTTGCCCCACCCGTTGGCACCAATTTACTAGTCGAAGGTTAGCTTGTCATCAACATTCTTATCAAACACCCAATTCATTTAATCCAAACCCCCATGGCCGTCTTGACTCAATACCTTCCTTTGTTCTCACCCCGCTTACATTAGCTTAGATTTGGGTTTCGTTTTTGGATGTCTTTAAGTCTTTTCATTTAAGCTTTTATTGTCTTTGATTGTATAACCACATCCCTACTGCTCTATGACGTGACGTAGAAATGACATTTCATTTTCCATTGGATAAACTAGCGCATGACCCCTATGATGTGGTAGTTTGGCACTTGCTCCTTTTATTACCCCAATGGTGTTTCGTTTTGCCCCTTTGTGGTAGGGTAATAGGGCATAGGGAAACATGGATCCGATTCAAATGTTTTCTACTATACGATTAATAAAACTTATAAGAGGAATTTTTTTTGCGAGCCCAAATTTTGGTTGTAAGTTCAAATTCAATGCCTCTTCCCCAACATGATCCCCCAACTTATAAATGCCTTATTCACAATATCGTTATTGGACGTGTAAGGGATTACTTTAAAGCAACCCACACTTTGGCACCATTTTCCCTTGCACCCACGTCCTCTGACACCACCTTAGTTTTCATTGCATTACACCTTGAACTAGATGGCTATTTTCTGCTTTTCTTAAAAGATTACAAACTAGACCAAGAATTAAAACTTTTTTTTCATTATTTCAAATTAGCATTCCAATGCATGTCCCATCTATCAATAAATGGTCTTTCTAGGATGGTTTTTGAACACCTTTGGGATTGTTTTCACCTAGAAGATTTAGCGAGTGGATTCCTTTAATTATTTCAACTTTATTATCATATTGTTAAAAATCACATTCCACTTCAAATTACACATGTTCTTGGTATAACTTGCCTTTTAGCCATGACCAAGACTTCAGGCAGAATTTGTCCTATTGTAGTGGGGGAATCATTGTATCGATTCACAAGTCATGCCTTATGCCTTCAATTTCGTGACATTTTTGCAACACATTTATCGCCACATTAATTTAGAGTTGCAATTAAAGGCGGTTGTGAAGTAGTAATCCATAACATCAAATGCACCTTAGACCTTCACTTTAATTGAGTTGTTTTTTAGATGTGGTAAATGCCTTCAATTTGGTGTCAATAGGGGGTCATATTTCAAAAACTTCATGTAGCAGGTGGAGACATCATGTATTCATCATCTTTGTTTGTGCATTCTATGCATTTGAATCTCCCATGTTTTATAACCATCGCAATTGTGAAGGTGATGTCACATCATCCCTTCTGCCATGGGAACCCATTAAGGTGATCCCTTGGGAGGGCCACTATTCACATTAGTTCACTTTAGGGCTTTGCGTTTTATAGTTAGTCATTTATCTTCTTGTCTATTTCCATCCATTGTAGACAACACTCACATCATAGGCCCCCCTTCTATTGTATTATCTATATACGAACATTTCTAAACCGAACTCTGTGCGATATGTCTTTCTTTCTAATTTCATAAATGTGTAGCATGGTCGCCTCTAGTTCTATCTTCAACTTCAGCACCCGATCCCAATTTACCACCCCATCAAAAGGAATTAAAGTTTTGAGAATTCCTTTAAACATTTCATCATTCCCATCATCTCTCATCAAAGATGCCCTATTAGAGGATGTTCAACATGTGGATTTTCTCTTTAAAATGGGTGATGTTTAAGTAGCCTTTGGAATTCTAACTTATTGTTTCATGCAACGACCTACATCTTTCTTATGATGTACATTTCCCTCTTCCACCTTCAAAAAGTTTTTCATTTCTTTTGACTTCTCCTTCCTTCAAGTGTTTAAACGCCTTTTGGGTCTAGAATCTTTTGACAACCCAAAAGGACTTCTAGCCCGTAAACAAATTTTTTTCCTAATAACTTTTGGTGGCATCAGGCTCACACTAATGGCCACCAACGCCCCAACAACCTATTTAAGGAGTTGGGCCTTTATAACCTTAATCATAGTTGTTAGGTTTATGGTTGATCAACATCCTTTCCTTCTTGAAGCCTTAACATGAATCGACAATAACACCTTCCTTTTTTAGCAACACCTCAAGGCAGCATGTGATCTCCTACTACCTCTAGCTCGAACACATGTCTTTTTTCGTTTGAACAATTCATCGAGCAACAAATGTTTCAACTTTAAGATTCCATCTTGGAACGTCTACACCATCATAGCCTTTCCAACATGTTTTTTAATGGGATATTTTAAGCCCATAATGCCCAAATTCTATTATGTTCTGGCCCAAAGGTGGGTGCTTGGCTTATAATTCAACTAATCTTCCTAGGCTTTTGCTTAGTTTCTTCGATATTTTCCATAGCATTTTGAATACAACTTGGATTGCCCCATCCTTCAATTATAGTTATCCCTTGATGCATGTGCACACATCCTATTGACCCTATGGGTATCCACCTCATACGTAATGCTCATGGTAATGAACACACAAGAACCCATGATGTAGTTTGTGACACCTTTGTTACTGTTGCATAAGATGCTACTTTCCACATGGGGTAAAAACAACTACATGTGCTTCCTTCAAACACATTTAACTCTTCTAGTCTATGAGTCAACATTGTGTTCACCAAAGATGGCATTCGCACTTTAATTGACGTTATCATTGCCACCCCAACATGAACAAATTTACTTCCCTGATCTTGCGCCACCCAAGGATTTGTTGTTTTTGATGCGATTCAAACCAAAGAACAAAGCTATCGCAACCGACACCCCGTTGATCAATTCCTCCCCTTAGTAGTGGAGGTATTTGGATGTTTACATAAGCAGGCAGATGTGTTTAGACACAATTGTGTCAATGCCATTTAAAATTTGAAAAGACCAAAGGGCCCTCCTCTTTTTGTCTTGGTTACTTTTCTTCGACAAAAAAATTCAATCACATTACAAAGGTTGTAAACATCTTTCATCTTAAGTCAGGCGATAGTCGTAGACATAGTTACTTCATGACTTCCACCCCTTCAAGACACTTTTCCCATCTCCACAACTGATTTATTACAAGCGATTGATTTTTGATATGGAAAAATATGACCAACCTATTACAAGCGGTTGATTTTTGACATTGACAGGTTTTGACATGGAATTTGAACTAACTTGACATCTTGTAAATTCTCCTTTTCTGTTTTCTTATCCCTTTGTACATTTTCCTAATCTATAATGTGTCTATCAATAAAGTTTTACAGGGTTGCACCAATTGTGATGTGCCTTTGGTGTTGTTGGAAAGGTCTTGCCAATTGAAATTTAATGGAATATATGTTGTGAGATTTGGATTTAGGATGTGGGACAATGTTGACAAGTTGAGCTCAAATTATTTTGTAATGGGTTCACACTTGCAAGTCTAATATTAAAATTCAAGCAAATGCTTTTCTTTTCATATTTGATTCTCAAAAAATAATGTCACATGTTGTGTCCAACCTGCATTATAATGAGTTCACACTTGGGCCAATGGCAGAGGCCACACTAGTGATCATAAATTACCAATGTTTGATAGTCATTTATTTTTAAATAATTTATTTAAGTAAAATTTAAATATATTAATATTTTGACCTTATGTGATCTGCCATTGCTAGTGCGAAGCAAGGCGAAGCCCAAGTTTGAAAAAAATGGGTTTGAAAGGGAAAAAAAATTAGTTGGGTAATGATTTCACACTTGGGCCAAGCTAAATGCAGAGGCTACACTAGTAGGCTCATGTCTGTATTTAGAAGCACACGAGAGAGCATCCAAATTCAAATCGTAAGTAGGTGGGAAGGATCTAATAATGTGGGAATCTGCAAGTAGTTTCTTCTTGTTCCTTGTTGAAAATCATGAATCGGGGAGTGTTGCGGCTGCTGATGAGAAAATATCCTATTTTTGTTTTGTTTTGTGAAGAAAACAAAACAGAAGAGAGCAACAAAACAGAACAACAAACAATTTAAAGGATTTTGATAGGTATGTAGGTAGGTATGTGTGCGTGGTGGTGTTGTGGGCTACGGAAACCGAGCTTTCTTTCTCCACCATCGTCAACAAGGCCTCCTCCTCCTCCTGTGCAACCAATTCTTGACTCGGCCGGCAGAAGAGCAGAAGAAGGACGACCAGGAGGAGCACCGACTTCAGAAGACGCTTTTCCTGTACAAGTCATGGCAGTTGAACAACAACAACAACAACAAGTTGGACCTTATGCAGGAGTAGATATTCATCTGCGAGGGTTAGCAGGAGCTGCAGAGGGTTTCGGGAGTGCTGCCATTGGAGGTCTGCATGGAGAAGTGTATCATGTCACCTCCCTTGCTGGTATTGTTTTTTTGTACACTCCTCCTACTACTCCTCCTCCTCCTCCTCCTCCTGCTGCTGCTGCTGCTGCTGCTGCTGCTCTCAAATCTGGTGGAATGTAGAGTTACGTTGCTTCCTCAGATAACTAACGCATCAGCTTCACAATCTCTCCACCTTTCGTATTGTGGAGAGGATCATCCCAAGAGTTTTGCGTTCTTGATCTGTTTTGAGGTTTGTAATGGACATGTCTTTAAGTTCGTGATTTGCAAAAAAGAATGATTTGACAAAGTGTTTGTACTGAACATGTCTTTGTTCGTGAATTGCAAAAAAAAGGTTTGACAATGTCTTGTAATGGACATGTCTTCTTTCGCGATTTGCCAAAAAAGGTTTTACAATGTGTTTGTAATGGACTTGTCTTTGCTCGTGATTTGCTTAAAAAATGATTTGACAACGTGTTTGTACTGAACATGTCTTTGCTTGTGATTTGCAAAAAAAAAGATTTGACAATGTGTTTGTGATGGAGATGTCTTTTTTCGTGATTTGCAAAAAAAGATTTGACAATGTGTCTGGACACATCTTCGATCTGATTTGTGATAAAAAGATTTGACAAGTTTTTGTGTTAGATCTTTGAAAAAAGACATTATATCCAGGGAGTAATGCAGGCCCCCTCCTCCTTTTCTCACTCCCTCCCAACAATTCAGCAGTGTGCTCATGCATTTATGACTGGAGCTTCTTTGATCTGTGTGTCACAAGGGACTTCATCTTCTCTGTACACTAGTGGAGGCCAAGGAATGAATCTGACGAAGGATTCTTTCTCACAATGAGTGTCTCTGAGGATTACTATTACACAACAATTAGAGGGTTTCTATTTTGGTGCAGGAGGATCCAGATCCTTTCTTATGGAGGAATGAGCTAAAATGAAATGAAAGCTTACCCCTTTATGAGCTCGTTGCCACTTGAATGAGGATGCTATTGTGTTTTCTCAACTAGCCATGCCTCTGGAGAGCTAGCTCACATTGTGACTGAGTGCTTACCAAAATGTGACAGAAATTCAGTACACACATTTTTATTTATGATTGTTTGCCCTAAGCTTTGTGCAGAATGCTTTATGTGCTTGTCTACAATCAATGCCTGGAGCTGATGAAATCATTGGGAAGTAATATCAGCTAGTCATGAGATCATGATCTGATGCTGTGTGAGTGACTCAAAAGGTTATGACCATGCTCATTCTTGTTGTGTTCATTTTGGTTTGACTGCAACTGTTGCAATATTTGTTCCTTTAGTTGTGTATGTTTTTGTGCAGTTTCTCTCTGCAATCACAGGAATATTTTCCCAAGCAGAACTTGAGCCTGAATTAGCCTCTGCAGTATAGTGATGGTGTTTTTTTGCATCAGAGTTTGGAACTGTGTCATGGTTCCCTGCTGTGGCCACTACCTGGCTAACCCTACCCCTCTTTGCCCTACCTACTTGGCTACCCAGTTTCACCTTTAGTTTTTTTTACAGCTGCATTGAATGTGGCAGACTTTGGGGTATTCCCCCAAAGACTGCCAGCTTGGAGAAATGCCTGTGAGTGCCTGTCAAAGTGCCTCAGGAAAGCCTCTCATCTTCTCGAAATACCTTCTTATTTGTGGACAAAACACAAAACACTTTTTATCCCATGGACCACAGTCAGGTCTGGCTTGTTTTCAATCTGAGCCAGATCTAATGAAAACCTCAATTCACATTGGTGATTTTAGCAAGGGTTTTGTGAGTCTGACTGAGAATTTGGTCCCAAAGCTTTGTTTTGCACTGGAATCAATTGTCATTGCAAAACAAGAATGCAATTTAAGTTTGATGGTTATTTCTTTTGTGGGGACTCTTGTGATTTGCCCAGATGATGGGCCAGGAAGTCTACGGGAAGGCTGCCGAAGGAAACAGCCTCTATGGATTGTTTTTGAAGTATCAGGCACCATTGCCCTTTCCACGTACTGCCGTGTCTCTTCATTCAAAACAGTGGATGGCCGAGGCCAGCACATCAAAATCACTGGGAAGGGTCTCCAGCTTAAGGATTGTGAACATGTCATCGTTTGCAACCTTGAACTTGATGGTGGTCGAGGTCATGATGTTGATGGAATCCAGATGAAACCTAACACAAAACATGTTTGGGTTGACCGATGCTCGATCTCAGATTTTGATGATGGGTGCATTGACATCACACGCCGATCCAGTGACATAACTGTGTCAAGGTAGGGTTGAATGCTTTCTGTACCAAGCCCATCAGAAAATAACATGATTGATATGCAAGATACAATCATGGTCCATGTTTCCTCCAATATTGACAAATTGTGGTTCATAATGTGTGGCAAGATAAAATTGTCTTGTTTCCAATTAAAAGTTGGAGGTAAAGTACTGCTTGAGATTTATGGATGTGACAGATCTTCATCTGGGGGTTGTGGGGAGGACAGATGTCATTTCACAAGGCATGATAAGACAATGCTGATTGGGGCTGACCCAAAACATGTTGAAGACAGATGTATCCGGGTTACAATCCACCACTGCTTTTTTGATGGAACTCGGCAGCGGCATCCACGATTGCGCTTTGGGAAAGTTCATTTATACAACAATTACACTCGTGGCTGGGGCTTGTATGCTGTTTGTGCCAGTGTTGAGGCCCAGGTACATCAACTTGCCTTGGATTGCTATGAGTGTCCTTAAGTGGTTCAGCAAAGATTGTGTCTTCATGCCTAGCCATGCACATTGCTGATACCTTTGTTACATGTTACACTTTCCTCAGGATTTGCACTGTGATTATTTCCACTTGTCACTTCTTGCTCCAGTGCTCAAATGGCAATTCCTTGGTTGCTCCAATAGTTGTTCCTGTCTCACCCAACTTGTTTGCACAAATTATCCATGTAGAAGATCGATTGCATTCCACCATCTGGAACTCCCGTAACAGTAAACTGTTACACCAGGTTTTGGGCAGATAGCCATTTTTGTGAACTTGAAATCAGATTCCTCTGAACAAACCCTAGTGTTGCCTGTCTTCGAGAAAGTCCGCAAGACTTTCTGTAGGTACTTTATTCTAAGGCATATCTTCAAAAGGAAATCCATGCTGAGTTTCTAAGTCAATTTTGTTGAAACTAAAGCCAAAGCAGTTGATATTTGCTTTGCGTCTTTTCTGTCATCTCCACCATCAATGACAATCAGCATGTTTCCAAACAGACTCTCCAGTTACAATTCTGACACTTGGGTGAAAATCTGGTTTGCAGATTCTGTCCCAGTGTTGCATCTACGAAGCAGGCAATAAAAGAACAGCCTTTGAATACTATACTGAGAAGGTGCTCCCAAAATCTGTGGCCCTTTTTCTTTTGAAGTTTTTTTGCAGGCATCTCACTCTATGATTGTTGGAGTCCAAGAAAGAGTTAAGATTGGCTGTGCAAGTATATACACATGATGTATTTGCTATTCAGGTTGACAGAAATTGTAAGTACAGGAAGTTCTTGATACTGTAAAGATACAATGTGTCTACTATTCATGACATGGATCAATTTGGGGTTTGAAGTGGAAGTTATAATGGCTACATGATAGTCGGGTTGGCACATTACTTACCACTTACTGTAAATCACAGGCTGCGGACAAGGAAGTTGAAGCATCAGGTAGCATACGATCTGAAGGTGATCTTTTTTTGAGGGGTGCGGAAGGCCACCAAAGGAACCCTGGCAGTGTTTTCCAGGCTGAAACATTTTACTCTAATTGGACACTTGAGCGGCCAAGTGAAGAGTTGATGAAGAAAATTTCATCTATTGCAGGGTGGCAAAATATTTGCAGGCCCCCAGAAGCTGTTAGTGTGCATACCTCATAGTAGCTTTGGGGAAGTTTCAACATCATGGTTGGTACATCTACAGGTAAGGTACTTTGCCTTTCATATTGTGCAGCTGTCTTGTGTGGAGGAAGCAAGAGGGGAGATGCCAATGTATGCATTACTGATGGCACGTGTGTCAGCCGGTGAAAAAAAGTTTGTTTGCTGATTCATTTGTGTTTTTTGCATTGCAATAACTGGTGCTGAGTGGAAAACAATGGGCCATCCTTATCCCAATTTTCCCTCACATGTGCACTTAAGGTCAATTAATTTCTTTCTTCGCAGAATCCAGGGATGAGGTCTAAACTCAATATTCCTGAAGATGGCAAACCTTATGGTGAAGGTCTTGCAAACTGAATGTATGCACAACTGGGTTTTTTTAATTAGAGATATGTCTTTTCTATAAATGGTGTCATGTTGTGCTTTAGCTTGTGTCATATTTTTCTAGAGTTTGTATTTTCTTTGTGTAGACTTTGAATCTTAAGTGTTGCAGGGGTTCTTACTGGATTATATGATCTACTTCATTGGGTCATCTCTCGATTCTCTTCACATTGACTTCAATTCATAAGTAAGGAGAAGTTCTCTACTCAAAACAATGTAGCATCTATTTGGTTGCTTTTGTGCTCATGCACTAGGACTTCACATTGCTGCACACTACTAGTGACAACGAAATGATGAAAAAAATGAGTTGATTTTGCGGAAATTAAGTTCCATTGAATGACATTGCATGCAAATTGAATTGAGTTGAATTCAAATATTTTAGTTCAAATTCAATCTAGGAAAATCAAATGCTAATTGATGCACAAGGTATTGAAATGTGCTTGCCACTTACATCATCCATAACTATGGGATTTAAAATAAAACAGTTTTTAAAAGATAAATCTGAAAAATATTTTTTCATTCCATTTAGAACAAATTTCAAATTGAAATCTATTTTTTATAGGAGAAGATTAATAGTGGACCCTAGACCTCTCTACTCTGTATTCCAGCTTCCTTAGTAAGGGTCACTTTAGACAAGGGTCCATGGACCAAAGGCCTAGGAACCAATTTGAGGCAAATTGAACCTTGAATTGTATTCTTCTTCACATTAAAAAAACACTTTCCTAAGGTACAATGAGCGTGTCTAAAGGCTTGGGGTCCAATATCAAAAATGTGTGATTGATATATGAGAGGGTTATTAGGTTAACCTTTGGTATTTTCTCTCTTCTTTTTCATGATTAATTTTTTTTTAAATCCTGTTTTTTTTGTATTTGTGACAAATTCAAACCCATTTTTTTTAAAAATTCACAATCAAACCATTTTTTTTCAACTTTTTAATTTTAAAAAAATTTACCTTTCATCATAATCACCTTTTTCTTTTAATTGCTTTCTTTTTTGGAATGGGAATCAATTTGGGAATCTCTTGTAAATTCATATTGCTTTCCATTTGTGAAAATTGACGACTCAACTTTTCACTTTTTGCCCCATCTTTTGATTCATCTTCATATCATATCATGCTGAAAATGCATTCGTTCGAACAACCACCTTGTGAGGATTCACAAAATCAGCCATGTCAATTCTAGAATTGATAAAAAATGAGGAAATTGGTGTGCTCTCAACAATGTCGTCAATTCATAGCATGTCTTTCACTCTCACAGAATTCAATCAAGAAAGGTTAAAAAAGCAATGAAAAAAAACCAAAAAAAAATGAAGAAATGAACAACCCTGGACCTAGTTTACACTTTGGTTCTCCTAAACCATGAGCTCTCTTTTAAACTCTTTTTTCTTTTCTCTGTTTTCGATCATTTTTTTTCCCCCCAAAATGATGCCCATGTAAATTAAATCACAATTTGATTTGTCTTGGTCCTAGACCCTTGTCTAAATGTCTTGGGACCACTTTAAAGCTCTTGACCAATAAGAATGCTCAATTTCAGTGGACCTTGCTTTTTGGACCCTTGTCTACAGGGAGCCTAGGTTACAATCATGATTGTGATTTAGTGATTAATGAAAGTGTTGGAGTTAGTAGCCCAAGAACTTATAGGAATGTGGGGCTAGTAATTGTTGCTTTGTTAGTTTGATGGACTATTAGTTTGAAGTACATCACAAAATTCCAAAAATTATATCCATAATTATAATGGTGCCATGAAACTGTCATAATAATGTTTCATATTGAAATCTATGGAACTTTTGTTGATGAATATACCCTATGAGGTTTGGAAATACCGAACTCAAAACCATGGAATTTGCATTCCACATTTGTGTTTCATTGTTCCACCTTAAAATTTCTCTCTATATTCAATTCCATTTTTCCTTTCCTTACCTAAAACCCTCTACTTACATCCCATTGTCTAAGAGCATCTGCATCCACATCAATAAAGTGAGCAATACAAAATATTTTGCATGAAAGATGGTGTACTCAAATAGTGTGAAACTCAATTTTGGGCCTTTGTATATGCCAAAGATACAATGTCTTCCAAGAGGGGTGGTAAAAAGAAATAAGTATTTTAGATGATAAACCATAACAATTGACCAAGGTGGTAAGATTTATATAAGTTCTCATTACAAGGTATTGTTCAATTGTTCATGGGTGGGGATTGAGGAATAATTTTATTATAGGCTAGGGTTAGGTTCGGCACATTAAAAATGAATTAAAAAAACCCTTGAGTGTTGACGTTGATCAATTGAGGTGAGTCATTTCCTTCTATTGATGTTATTGCAAGACCTTGCTAACATGAACATATTCATCTAACAATAGATTAAAACAATCATTTCCCTATAAAATTTCATCCATAATATACTATAAAAAAAACATTTTACTATTGGAAATAGGCATGCTCTTTATACATTGAATAGTTTGCTCAAATTAAGCCAAAAATAATAATTCAAAACACCAAATCTGACAATCTCGTTGTCTTGAAACAAAACTTCATGCTTAGACATAACCCTATTTTGCTAAACATTTTAAAAAATGATCTCTTTCTAAAATTTTCATTGGTCTTTTAAAATTTTCACAAACTTACCAAGCCTTGTTACACATTTAACCATTAATTCACCAAAGACTTGTGTAAAATGTGCCATTGGCCCAAGAATAAACTAGTTACCCAACTAATTTTTCCTCCCAAAAAATTAATTCTTTGTAAATTAATTTTAATTAATTAATTTTTTTTTTTACGTCTAAAAATTTCCAAATCACCTTCATTAAATCCTACTCATTGAGGGCTTTTTTTTTTATCAATGCAGTCCAAATTCTTTTTTTTTCTTTTTATTTAAATAAATTTTCAATGAATTTTGTTTTCAATATTCATAACTTCTCCATTGTAGGTCAAAACATTATGAAACCAACTTGGCACACCCTTACACATCAAGGGCTTTCCACCAATACCAAGAGCTTGGCAAGAGGCACCGTGGTTGGGCGATTTGGAAGTGGAAAAAAAAAACAAACAAACAAACAAACAAATAGATAAAAATAATAAAAAAGATTCAAACCACCAAATCCAGGAATTTCATTGGTCACAACATTTTTTCTTCACATCTACACACAAGCTTATTCAACAC
>Ga0209611_10004151_pt1 | contig 24877 bp, 16 predicted proteins | sample S1TSphgellanicum_3_FD_187693 | JGI IMG/M metagenome (GOLD analysis project Ga0209611, IMG submission 187693) | Host-associated microbial communities from peat moss isolated from Minnesota, USA - S1T2_Fc - Sphagnum magellanicum MG (SPAdes) (version 2) | ecosystem: Host-associated > Plants > Peat...
TTTTTTTTTTTTTTTTTTTTTTTCAAATTTTAATAATTAATTTTTTTATTAATTTTTTTTCCCCCCCTAGGTTGAACTATATGGAAAAATCCAAAACTTTGAATTATTTCAATGCCCAAATTTTTATTTTCAGCTTCATGACTGAACACTTATAGTAGATCTTCATGAGGACATCATCTTCATCAAATGTCCAAAATGAGATTTGGACTTTCACCTTATCAAGGGCAACCCTAAGCTTTTGCCATCCAACCATCAAGCCACATTTACCAAGGATTGTTATCCAAACTATATTTAACAATGTTTTCCAAATATTTGCACATTATGAGCTTATTACATAATTAGATTATTTCATAATGAAATTGATTAACACATGCACATCATGAATATCATTATTTTATTATATTCATAATTTTGTTTCATAATTACATTAAAATTTATAAATGCATTACTTTAAGTATATTTAATCCCAAGTACTTTATTCAAAATTTTCATTGACTAGATTCTATAATATTAAAATTTTCAAAAAAAAAAAAACTAACTAAATTTTTATATCTTGAATTGGGGAAGTAACCAAAAATAATAATTATATTAATTTTTATTATAAAAATCTCAGAATAAAATGAATTTCACTTCTGAAAATTATATAATTAATATTCACATGTCTTTAAAAAAACTTAATTTCCAATCTAAAGACATTAAACTAGTTCAAGTTTCCCATGTACATTAGTTATGTTCCTTTTTAATAATTTAAAAGATAAAAACTTAATTTGATCCTCCATTTTCTCACATGTCATTTTGTTATATCTTAGTTATTGTCCCTTTTTTAAAAAATTACATGAAGCATTAAAAACAACAAATGAAAATGTGAAATCTATAGTTTATTTTCATGTTATATATTCCAAGTCAAAACGTTTGTGATTGTTTTTAGTCACGTCGGAAATGTCATAATTCACATCAAAATGCTTATGATTGTTTTTAATCATGTGGGACACGTTAAAATCCATGTCTAAATGTTTTAAGATTATTTTTAGTCATTTACATAGTCCATGTATGTCTTCAATATTTCACATATACTTTGATATGTTCAATTTGGCTTTCCACTATTCGATTCCCAATTGTTCAATTGGCTTTCAAGGAAAGGACTATAAATTAGAATGGGTAGTAGTACAAACAATAATTCCCCTCTTGTGAAATGGGAGACAAATCCAAATCACAAAAGACCTCCCATTTTTTCATCATTTCCATCAATATAGAATGGTTAATTAAATATTTGTATTAATTAATTATTTAATTAATAAATGATTTGACATTCATTAGATATTTTTATTTAATATCTCGTTTATAGCCATATTTGGTTATATATTCATAACAAATGATTGCCATTTTTTCTCCATCTTCCTCTAAAGGATTGCCACTTAGGCTACCTTAAAAATTTCCATAAAAACAACCCTGAATGGAGGGGAAGTTGGGTGGGCATTGGGGGTGTGATTACTAATTCAACGTTTTTTAAAAATAAAAACAATAGTTATTGACTATTTTTGGGCTTTTGTTTTGTGTTTCTACATCCTTTTCTGCAATGGGGGTTGCAACACCTTTCAAAGTTGAATTTTCATTTTTTAATGTTATATATTTTAATTAATTAATGAATTATGATTAATGTGTAAATTTTATTATATTGTTCCTACTTTTGATTAAATTCATTATTAAATTGAAAATAAAAATATTTATATAAAAATTCAATCATTTATATTTATATTTATAATGCAATTTATATTAGTTTATTTGCAATTTTGATCTTTTATACAAAGTTGCAAACCAAAAGTTACCATCATGTTATCACTTTTTAGAGTTATAAACAGTATGAAGATTAATCAATATGAAACCTATTAATTAATATATGAATACAAAGTGTGATTTATTGGTTTAAAATACACCAAGACTTGTTATTCTTTTCATAGGAAACATTTTAAATTTTATGGTCAAGTTTCATTGTTGTTTAGTGTTTTAGAAAACACAATTTCATTGGATCATTATCAAAATTATAATATACTTTCACATTTGTTCCTTTTGCCCTTTGTGCATACAAATTTCACATAATATCTACATAATTACAAAAAATCATACAAATCATATATATTAATTCACTGTCTGTCTGTGACAGTGACTCCGGATGGACAGCGACCACGGACAGTTGTAAAAAACCAAAAACATTAACCAAACATTGTTGAAATAACACATCTGTGCATTATGCACAGGGTTCACAATAGTATATACAATTTACCATTTACAAATAATAATAATTTTTAAAAAAAAGGTTGAGTACCATGCATAATAATGAAATACATCCATCACAATTGTTTCCACATGCTAAATACAAAAACATTTTTCATTCTCACTTTTTGCATTGTCTGTTTTATTAAGAATCTCTTCAACAATGTCAACATATCCACATGGAGCTTAATTAGAGAACACATATTCATGTCAATGACACAACATGTTGAAATAATCTTGATATAAATGAATTTCAGCCAAAAGATAATAATGATATGATGCAAAGTGCAAGATAGTAAAGATATGACGGAATGTTGCTCTCCTCTGCCAGTGATAATCAAATGAATAAACAAAAGAGGCCTAGACTACACATCTTAAGGTGGCAGAAGAGTCTGCAAAGAAAATGGCAGACTGTTCTCGACTGAAACACAGGTTAAAAATGTAATGCCCTTCTCAACCTTTTTCTTTTTGAGTTCTTGAATTGAATGTTATTGACTGCCACCACAACCCTGCTGCTCAGAAATCCATCAATAGAAGTTCTTCACTAGTTTCTTGCAACAAGAACAACATTACTCAGAGGAACTCCATTCATTACTTTGGAACCTCTGTGAAGTCCCAAGTATTTATCCTCATGGCTTTCAATTGGTGGTAGGACAGCAGTGGACTCTCGAATACAAAGACACCACAATCCAACAGGAAGAACAAGCAAAAAAAAAACAGGAAACAATGGAGGGGAGTTGGGAGAGGGGTAAATTAAATCTTACTCATAAATCAAAGCATCATCACCCTTCTCACATAGATTCACCACCACCACCCCTGGCTTGCATTCTGCCACCACTGTTTGCAAGGCCTCTGCTCATCCACATTAATTCCCACAATCTGTTCAAAAAGTTGCTAAAAAAATAATACATATGAAAGGACAGCATCTAGAATAATATATGAACATAAGTATTGCAAATTTCTCAATCCTTAGTATTCAATTCAGCTTGAAAAGAAACGATAGAGAATATAAACAAAAAATAAGGTTATGGATAATTCCAGATCTGACAGCAACCAAATAACAAGCATCAAGAAGAGGAACCCCAACCCTAAGAGAGAAACCAGACCCAAATAAAATAACTCCATTGTGTATCAGATTAATGTCACCAAATGAGGGCCAAAACAACTTACAATCTATCCCAGGTCTACACACATCAGCCTGAATCACTTTATGATACAGTTCTGTGCACAAAAATTCCTACATGGCAGTAACATAGTGGAGGTCTTCTTCTCATCTCCCAGGAAATAAGTTACAGAATCTTCACATTGCAATCTTTACCAGAGTACTTTGAAAAGACTGAGGAAGTGTTGGACAGAGACCCCAAAACCCATCTCAGTCTGAGAACTTCTGATGACATTTTGAGATGAGCCATGATCTTCATGAGCATTAAGAACTTCTCCATATTAAAATTCAACTCAACCTGAATAAAATTCAGAGATGGCCTGACAATAGAGATTTCATATGCAACATGTCAGTGACCAGGAAAAAGAAAAAAGAAGAAACGGACCCAACCGTGAAAAAGGAGATCGACTCACAGATGAGCAAGCATCATTCCAACACTATTTTGAAATGAGATAAACCCCATGTGAATGTGAACTGATCTTCAACTGCAGTGATTCACTTATAACCAAACCAAACACAACTGGACAAAAGGATACCTCCTCTGGCTTTGCCCTCATACATCTTTCCTGGTCTGGTCGCAATCGGGACTCCCAAGATAGATATTTCTCCAACTTTAAAGGTACTGCTGCTTCTGTTTCTGGTCGTTGCACATGTCTGCAGAATGTGAACCACATATCACTCTGCTTGTGAAAACTTCTGAGTAAAACACCAGGGCTGGTTTGCACTCATTTTGAGGACTTGCAGTCTCCCACATCTCCACGCAGATTTGTTTTCTTCAAATTTAGCCTTCCTAATCATAAGACAGAAACCCTATCTTTAGAAGTTGTGACAGAGAAGACATGATATTCTTTGATTGCCAACTTGGGGCATGTAGGTCAAATTATTCCAGGAAATCACTTTGTCCTAAATCAGCTATGGTTTGAGGCTCATCTGGACATTGAAAAGTTACAAAACATGTACAACGGGTATATCAACAAGCAAACATATAACAGCATGTTGAAATGGTGAGTCTTGACACTTAGTAATTCACAAGGAATCCATGGCCTATTATGGTGGTGCCCTAGAGCCGTAAACCAGATTCTCAACTCTAGCAGTTGCACTCCAGAAGTCAGAAAAGCAATCAGAAGCTCAGACACATGCAGCATGAGGGATGACACCACAAAATGTTTTTAAAAGCTCTAAAGCTCTGACAACATATTTCCTTCAATGCCATTGTCATCCATAGAATAGGTCTACACACAAAAATGGTCAAGTGTTCTCTTCTTTATCTTCCAGATTTTATTAAGTAGTTACAATGGAAATTTTTCTTAGTTTCTATGGGGTCCATAATTACCATAATGATGTTTATCAGAAAAGCAATGGAGACAAATGACTAAAAACCTGATTTCCAGTACAGAAAAGTTGTACAAGTGGGTCCTCAAATCTTAAGTCATGTGCTCAACCTGCAAATCATGGATCAGAGAAACTCCATTCATTACTTTGGAACCTCTGCAGAATCAAAGTGAGCCCATGTTGTTTGCAGGACAGAGCAGTGGAGCAGCTTAATTGTAATACCACATCACTCTCACATCATCCACTTGATCAAAGGCTTTTCTGGAATACAAAGCATTCCATCAGAAATAAGAATTTTTCAAATGCAGGCAAGCAAGCACCACATCAGTTGCAAAATTGAAGGTTCTACAGAAACAGTAAGCACTCACATGCATATTCACATTGAGTAAGCTGTGACCAGGGCTGTTGATTGTGGCAGCTGATTTTGCAATCTTTTCCCTACTTTCTTCAGAACTCCTTCCAAGTCCTGCAAATGGTCTGTGGCTACAAACATAAACTTACACAAATCATTTCCCCCAAAACCAGCTTCTGACCATTCATTCCCTCAGTATTTTCTTTCCACACCACTTATGCTGGCACAAGGTGTGTGAGAAAGAAATAGGAGAGAAAAAAAAACCATCCAAAATGATCTGAGGAAGGGAAGGTGCTGCAGCTCCTTTGGATGGAGATTCCCATTTGCTTTTGATGCTGTCCTCAACTTTATCGCTGCACGGGCTCTCCTTGGGTCAAGACCTTTGCCTCTCCTCCATACCATTAACCTGGTTCCACATGGAATTGTCTTGATGACCATATATAACTGTCAAGTTGACAACCACTACTGGACCCTAATCCTGTTCCACCTAAACCAGTTCTGATGATCATCATCACTGGAATTAGGAGAAAACTGCATAGATTTCTAAATAGGTGTGTTTCTTGAAGGGGTATTGTGAACCAGACTTGTTGGGGGTGATGACTGTTCACCTTCTTTGAGATAGTTGGATCACGAAATGCTTTTCCATAACCTCCACTTGAACATCAAGCAGCAAGAACTCATCAATCTGTGTTTCAAGCAGACAAGCATTTTCAGCCTCATTTTGCAAACCTTGAACATCTTTGGATTCTCAAGCAACTCAATGCAATGTCAATGGAAATTGCACATGGAAGAAATATACTAGAGCTGAAAAGAAGGAAGAGGTTTCAAGGCATCACCAAGGACAATGAACCCAAGGATTTTTAGACTTCACGAAATTGTTATGCATGGATTCTCAACCTACCCTTCAGGAATTCGATGTGCAAGACTTGACCAGGCAGCTCCTGATGAAGAATCATGAGGGTTGTCTTGCCGAGGTTGGCTTTGAGATGGGGAAAGAGATTGTTGAGCATGTAATGAAAGAGCTGACAACAAAGCAAAGTTGTTTAGACCAAAATACACAGCATCAATCTGCAATGAAGCAACAAAACAATCAACAACAATTACTCCAAAACCTCTGCAGTGTCCGGCAAGCAACCATTTGTTCCAATGACCTTAAGTACGAGATCCACGAGGTGAAGAGACGGATTTTGCAAAGAATCTCAGGAGGAGAAGAAGAAGAAGAAGCAGAGTTTGGTCGTGAAGTAAGGAAGACGATGTCGGTTTCTTTTAGGAAGGAGTTAGAGTGCAAGCAAAATCTCTGCAAAATGCCCAAAAAATCTTTTGAGGAGCCTGCCGCCACATACAAGCAAAATCTTCACAAAATGTCAGACAAATGTTTTGAGGAGCAGCCTGCCACTTGCGAGGAAAATCTTCGAATCCGCGAACTTCAATTAGAGATCCAAGACCTCAAAAGACGGCTTGCAAGGAATAGTGAACAGGAAGCGGAAGTTGAGGTTCAGTACGAGATGGAAAAAGAGATTCTGGAACACGCTGTGAAGGAACTAACACGCAAACTTGCTGACAAAACTTCTGAAGCTGAATCTTACGCAACGGCTCTGCGAGCAACAATACAAAAGCTTGACGGCTTGGCCGATCAGTCGCAAGAAAGACTGGACAGCGCCTTTGACATAGCAAGATCGTTGCGAACTCACCTTCAAGACCGAAAGATGAGAATCGACAAGCTCGAAAGAGAATCTTGTTTGCGCGAGACGGAATCGAGAGAAGCGCGACGGAAATCGGCAATGGCGCAAAGCAATTTGTCCAAAACTCTCGATGCTCGAGAACTGCGCATAATACAGCTTGAAGATAACGTTTATGACAAAGACAAGGAGCTTTTGGAGAGTAGAAAACGCCTAGAAGATCTTCGTGCAAGGATGAACGAAAGAGAGAAAAGCTTCGAAAAACTGGAGAGCGAAATGGACCTTCTGTGCACGGCTTTGTCGTCCTCCGCCGCCGCAGGCAACACGCAAGAAGAAGGATCCATAACCAAGAAGCCATCATATGTACAAGAAGGCTCTTCTTCCGAACCAAATCTTGTGTCTACATTATCGTCCGCTGCACAACAAAATTCTCAGGGATCAAAAGCCAAGCTCCAGCGAAAAAAAAAATTCTCGCCCCCTCTTCTTCCGTTCACAACTTCCTTGCTGCAAGCATATGAGCAAGCGAGGAAAGCTCTTCTACAAACGCCAACTCCAGAGCTCGATTCTTGCAGGGAGGGGAGCCAGAGTCTTTAACCCTGGTTTGTCTAAACCCAGTGTTGGGTGGGGGTTTATGAGAAACAAACAGGAACAAACCCCCGGAGGTTATCACGCCGGTTTTTACAGTTGGCAAACCCGATTATGAAGGAAGTCGAAGAGCCGGTTCTGATACATAACCCACGGTTCTAAAAAAATAACGAACACTCTATTCCATGGTCTCTGAAAACCCCACCCCCCCCTCCCCACACATTCTCAAATTGAAGGATACAAGCAAGTAGAGAGATGGCTATGGCTATGAAATCCATGCACAAAAGAACTTCAACCTACACACTTGCTATCGAAGATCTATGCTCGGAAACAATAGCTGATAATTTGTACTCCTTTAAAGAGCACAAGTTTACATTCCTTGAGTCGAAGAGAGCTTTGATTTCTCTCAAGAAAAAGATTGCACATCTTGGCCAAAAGTTAAGCTAGCAAGAATGTTTTGATCATGTAGGCTATTTTATGATTGTTGTAAGTCTTTTTAGACTTGCAAGATGTTCAATCATCTACACACGATTGCTTGCCGCTCACATTGTTGTTGATTTGCCCCAAGATATATGAAATGTTTCACCTCAACCACTCAAAATCTATCATTCAAAACCATTTTGTAAAAGCATATGGACCAACAACTTGGTAACATCTTTAACTACTATTGTACTATAATCAAGAACCTCAAGGTCCTCTAATATTATAATGGGTACAACCTAGGATCTTAAGATATTGGCATATGAGTATTCTTCATTGCCCCAATTGCATAGTCAAAATTTCACAATGTCATATAATATTTCCAATACCCAAGAAGCAAATTGCAAAATGTTTGCAAAACAAGTTAAAAGGATCCATGTTAACCAGAAATGAGCAACAAAATGAGGACAAATGTTCGGTGCCCATCATTTCTAATGTTTTTGGTGGACATTTACAAAGACTTGATCCCTTTTTAAATGTCATGGTATGTAACTAGTTCATTTATATTACAGATGTCAATGTTATGAAGTTCATTTATGATTTGTAAAAAATTTGTACTTTAGTTTCAATTCATTTTTAGTTAAATTTTAATTCGTTTCTAATTAATATTAGTTAATTTCTTGTTAAGTTCAAATTAATTCATGTTTGATTCCTAGTTAAACTTTAATTATGTTTTAGTGAATTGTTAAATTTTAATTCACTTCTAATTAATATTAGTTAACTTCTAGTTAAGTTCAAATTAATTCATATTTGATTCCTAGTTAAATCTCAATTATGTTTCAGTGAATTGTTAAATTTTAATTCATTTTTAATTAATATCAGTTAACTTCTAGTTAAGTTCAAATTAATTCATATTTGATTCCTAGTTAAATCTCAATTATGTTTCAGTGAATTGTTAAATTTTAATTCACTTCTAATTAATATTAGTTAATTTCTAGTTAAGTTCAAATTAAATCATATTTGATTCCTAGTCAAATCTCAATTATGTTTCAGTTGAATTTTAATTCACTTATAATTGACTTTCAATTAAGAAAGTTTTTCAAAATTTTCTTTATTCAATGCACATAAAAGCCTTTTTAAAAATTTCTTTGAACTAGGTCTTCAAAAGGGTATAAATAAAAGTAAAACCTCTCATTTCCTTATGTTCAACATTAGTTTAAAACATAATCTTGCACTATAATCTTGTCATGTTTTTTTTGTTCATGTTTACATATGTTAACATAATAAAAATTTATTTTCACATTTGTCTTACACATCTTGTGTTTTTATTTTTGAATCACATAATCTTATTTTGTTATTTATTAGAAAGTTAGATTTAAACTTTTCCTTTAGCCTTTATTCTTATTTTTTTTGTCCCCCTTATAGTTGTGACCAATGATCTACTAACTTCACCAAACATTGAAACTACCAACTAACGACACTAGATTCCATACCTCAAGTGTTTTTTGCAAGTTTCTGACAATTCAAAATGTAAAAATTAAAGCATTGGGCGACGTTTATCCCAAAAAGACAATGTACACTTACCTAACAAACTACTATTACTTAGGATTACATCCAACCATATATGAAAATTTACATCCATGTGAAAATTATGTTCAACAACCACTTCTCATTTTCACATCGGTTAAAGAGTGAGCCAAAATTTTATCCCCAAATCTTACACAAAAGTGTAATCTTTCCCCCATGGGTAGAACCAATAAAATTATAATAATTTGAAAATATTTTGGTTTTGGATGTGCATAACATTTACTTTTTAACTTGTTTTGTTAGCTTGTTAGTTGGTATTAAAACATTCAAAATGAATAATAAAAAGACTACAAGCAATGTTGCATGAGGTAGTTCAAAACTTGAAAGACATATTTCTTTCAAAAACTACATTTTTTATTGATATTAAAATATTAAAAAATATATATTTGTGAGGATATAATACTTGTAACAACATATTGCAAAGTGAAAATATATTCCAAAAACCATTGAAATTATTGTCAAATTTATGTGTGTTTCAAAAAATTAGATGACATGAAACAAAATTTGATCCCAAAATAATACAAACGCATTTTTAAAAAAAACATATTCTTGCCCCAAGTCCCCCCCAATGTGCCTTCACCTTAATATGATAAACACACTTGGAAAATATCTTGATTAAAACTTACATAATTGACTTATAACTATTTGCAAGATTGAATTTCCCACATATTGTACCCTTGATTAAAGTGCGGTGATAATTAATTGTCAAGAAGGCAAGTTGAAAGAAGCAAAAACTTGAGCCTATTGTGCAAGATTTTAGGGAAATGAAACCTTCAACTTGTTACACATGTAAAATAATCTTAATGACTAGGTTGCCATAGTGATGTTTGAAAATTTAAAGAGATTTAATGTTCACATTGTCTTGTTGAAATTTTGAAATATTCAATATAGGTTGTTGCACCTCATTTTCGCCTCCCCTACCCCCCAATCAACAAATATTGTTGATTATCAATAGTGGGTACAAAACATTATAAGCACAATAGACGTCATGTTTGAAGAATGAATTTTTATTAATGTTTGTTGATTGCTCATGTTTGAAGAATGAATTTTTACTAATGTTTGTTGATTGCCCTTCATGTAACAATGATGAACACGTCAAGCTATAAATTGATGAAAATATAATTCAAAAGCAAATACAAGGGACACAATTGGCACAAACATGCTTCAACATTTGAATTATTTTACAACATTTAGAACAAGGGACACAATTGGCACAAACATGCTTCAACATTTGAATTATTTTACAACATTTAGAACAAGGGACACAATTGGCACAAACATGCTTCAACATTTGAATTATTTTACAACATTTAGAATGAGGGACAAAATAATGCACATGTAAACATTTGAAGTTCAATTCAAAAGAATTGGTAAATTTTAAAAGATTTACCCATGTTGGACTGATTTTTGTTGTAGATGCTTCATGCTTTTCCACTTTATTATAGAGTTTGAAAATTTTAATTCCTCAAATTTGTCAAGGGCTTCAATGTGAACTCCCATTACAACATCTGTTTGTTGCACTATAACAATTTGATTTGTGATTTATCTTTGATATTATTTTAGATGTTGAAATCATGTTCACAAATATCATTGTAATAACATTGGACCATAACTATTTCAATTAATTTCAACAAGTTAGAAACTTGACACGATAGGTCACATTCACATTGATATCATTACAACAATCCATGATTTTTTTGCCATGCCAAATGTTAAAAGTCAATCTTCAAAATTTTAACCACTCAACCTTCAATGCCACATTTTCAATCAAGGGATGATGTTCAATAGTTCACAAATATTTAGATGAATTATAAAATGAGGACAAATGTTCAATTTGAAGCCAACCATAATTTTTCAACAATTCATGTCAATGTCTTGGATGAGTAGTTGGTGCTAAGATGGTCATGCATGCCAAGATGGATATATTTTCAAACTTTTTTTTGAAGCAAATTGCATATTTTGGTGACAAAAGAATTCTAAAAAATAAAAAGTTCTTTGCAATTCATCCCTTGAAATATCTTGGTTCAACTCAATTTCTTGAAGCTTTTTACCATGCAAATTTGACCTCAATTCATAAAAAAACCCCCACATGTTGGGCCATAGTTTAAAATGATGGAACAACCTTCTTGATCACATACATGTGCATTCATGTTTATTTTTGTTTCCAAAATAAACTCTTTTTGAATAGATTGAATCTCAGCTTCAATCAAGTTTTGGATGGCAATATAATTAACATGAATATTTTGAAAAATCAAACTCAAAGTTGTGCCAACCATAAAAAAATAAAGAATACACCATTTCAAATTATGTACTTCTTTAAACCAAGAATATTTTATGCTTATAATTTTCCTTTTTTCTGTCACTTTGCAATAATATAATAATAATGATAATAATAGGTGCAAGCTTTCACAAAGGGCACATACAACATTACTCCTAGACAACCACCTTGTTGGATTGAAGTAAGATAAATGGATGGAGCTCATAAAATCATTTTTTTGCAAGTCTTTGAATAATGTTTGTCTATTTGAACTATTTGTAAAAAATGATATAAAATTGTTGAACAAAAAAAAAAAATTCAACACAACATTGGGATCTTTTGATGCTTCTACTTTTGTCAAGGCATATTCCAAGGGGGACACTTAATGTTATGAGACCTTAGTTTTTGCATAACAAAGTTACTTTTTGGGATACTTTATCATGCGAAAACTCATGGAATATAATTGAAATTAAAAAAAAACTATAATTTACAAATTTTTATTAGTCACAAATTAATCAAAACATTATTTCACAATAATTAAACCTACTAACAACTAATACCTTAAATCGTTAATGCATGTGCTATATATATATATATATATATAAAATTTACACATACCTTACATTAATTTTTATTTTATTTTCAAAATATACATAACCCTATTTTTGAACTGATTAACTTATAATTTTTACCCGACAACCAATATATTGCACCTTATATTTGTACTCATGTATATTCTACTTTTTTCGAGTAATGTCCCCCCTTGGGGGGCATGTCTATGGACACATAATGTATGGAGGTTAAGTAGGGATTCCCTTCCTTTAGTTTTGGTTGTTTGATGCTTCCTTTTCCTTGTCATAATAAAAGCCCCATATGAATCAAACCCTACACATTTGACTATGTCTAGATCCAACTTTTTGAATTTTTTAAAAATTAATTGGAATAATGTTGATCAAGTGACTTTTAATGTTGGAAAGTAAAATACACAACTATAGCTTGTCCATGTTCCAAGAATGACAAGTAAATAATCATGTGTGTGATCATGGATATATTAGTAGATTCGTCCACCAAAAAAGGCTAGCTTTCACATGTTCCATAATGGTCTTCTTCATAGACATTGACCTTGATGTTTTTGCTCCTTGGTCTTCTCATATTTCTTGCACAAAGTTCAAAAAGTTTTTTAAAGAAGATTGAACTCTTTTGACCACTTTGGATTCTCTATGTTACACACTTATTCAATCCTTTCTTGCTTAATTTTTTTTTTGTTGAATGATGGAGTTATTTTGAAATAAAATAGATGCATGTGGTACCTAAACCTTAAACCTATATGTTGAGATGAAGGAAAAAATCCTTCAAACAAATTCCTTTGCCTTTTCATATCATAACTTGGAGTCAACAATTGATTTAAAAAAAAGAATAATTCTACATATATAATTTGTATAGATCTAAGTATTTTAAATTTTGATTCAAAATAAAGGCAAGACCTTATGTTGATTCACAATAGGGATTCCCAACAATGTGCTTCAAAATTTAAAAAAACAATGTGGCACATAAATTGGTGGTCGTGTGAAGAAAATCACATATTTAAAAAATAAACCACCTCAATTACAAGAAAAACTAAGATGCATCATCACACCACAATGTTCGCACATAAGATTGCAACAAAGACCTCAAGTGCCAATGTCAAAATGATTTTTGAAAATGGTTGTCAAACAACTTTCAAGTCAAGTTTGTTGTAATTTTAACAACTATTAAATGGGACCCTACACGGAATGCTTGCACCAAACACAATGTCCTTCCTTATTTATTTACACAACTTTTACATTCATTGCCATTCAATGACACAACCTTCATATTCAATTGTTATTTAACTTTCACAATATGTTTAAATTGAATCAATCAAACAAACTTTGAGATATGGTTAGCATAATGAAAAGAAAAATTGTCACTTGAACCTTCACATTCATATGAACTTGACAATTGATTAGTGCCTCAAAGATGGTTAAACAAAATGAAAGAAGATTTGGCTCAACTAATTCACCTCTTGATTGTCTAGTTGAGCATGAAGAGGGTGGAATGTTGCTAATTGTAGTGCACCAAAGCTTGAGACAATCCAAACTAGCTAGGGTTTACATTTTCCAATGTACAAAATATTGTCACCATATTTTGGAATAGGAACTTTGTTAGGAACAAGTAGAAAGAACATGCTTTCAAAAAAGTCTCAATTTTTTTTTGCCAAGCAAATATTAGCATAATGATCGTATGCAACCTATTCTTATGAAATGGAGCCAACTAGTAGCTTGGCATCCTTGAAATGGCTATCCCAAGAGCTTGTAAAGGCATGCATGTTCCAACCACATAGCCTAAAGGGATGCTTATATGAATTCTCCATGGAACATTCTAAAATTAATTTTCAAAAGAGATCAGCTATTTTAGAATATACAATGGCAAACATTTTTATAATTCATTAAAAAAAAACCATGTTGGTAATTGGACCGCATATTTAGTTGCTGTGGGTGGAGCCCCTTCTAGGGTTTGCCTTTTCCGGGCATAGCTGCACCTTTGGCTTGGGAACCTCTAGCTTTTGACTTCATCATATGCTTCACATTTTGCATTTTAGGGATACAGAAAAAATGTCAATGTGAATCATATGATGAAGTCAAAAGCTAGAAACCAACCAAGCTAGCTTGCAAGCTACATTCCTAGTAGCACCTTCTGCATGTGATTTTAATGCTAATGGAAATGAGCCCGAGAGCTGCAACCCCAACTTCCAATCTAGTGCTTTGCACCTTGAGCTTGGGAATTCCATGCCAAGGGAAAAGTGGCTGGATCTTTCCAAAGTTTGAAGGGGTGCAGCTACTGAATGGAAAGGTGCCCTAAACCAAACCCCATAGAGAGAATCCTGAGTCCTCATGGAAACTGAAGCTAGAAACCAACCAAGCTAGCTTGCAAGCTACATTCCTAGTAGCACCTTCTGCATGTGATTCTAATGCTAATGGAAAGGAGCCCGAGCTGCAACCCCAACTTCCAAGCTAGTGCTTTGCACCTTGAGCTTGCGAATTCCATGCCAAGGGAAAAGTGGCTGGATCTTTCCAAAGTTGAAGGGGTGCAGCTACTGAATGGAAAGGTGCCCTAAACCAAAACCCCATGAGAGAATCCTGAGTCCTAGTGGAAACTGAAACTGGACATGCTACAAAATACCAACATGTATTATGATAATCTTTGTTGGCCTTGCGTACCAAGGCAAGGATATTGTGTTTGGATTCGTTATAGGGTATAGTAGCTTAATGGATTTTGGGCCCCTAGGTAATTATAATAGGTCTAACTTTTTTTTTATATGAGGATTTTTGAAAGATGATATTGTTGGCTTTGTGTTGAAACTTGAGATTAGTTATAGAGTTATAATGTCTTGAAAGATTTTGGTTTTTTTTCTAAGAGGATTTTTTGAAGATTATATATTTTTGCATGGTGATGAGATATTTGAGTTTCCATAATTCTTCTTTTGCCTTTAGATACTTTTTAATGTAAATGGCAAGGCCACAGTGTGTGTGACACACCCCTTGTTCAAGACATGTGTACATACATGGTATGGTTTTTTTTCCCTCTTTTCTATTGTGAAGAATAGCTAGAATAGAGTACCATTCAACCAGCCTTGAAATGTAGGAGACATGGGATTCAATTTTCAAGAAGTGTCTTTGGAATTGTAACTATCAAATTAAAAGGAATAGCTGGAACTTGAGACAACATGGGTGTATAGATGACTTCAGCAAGCTACTAGAACAACTGACTTATTCCTATGTGTGTGTGTGTGTGTGTGTGGGGTACTTGAGAGATAATTAGACAAAGAAACCAATTTCTCAACTTGAAATTCACAACCTAAATATGAAGGGTCTAATGCCTTCCAAATCTGCAATTCTTTTTTTTGATATTTCGTAGAGTCTCATTTGTGAAGAATTATGGTGATCTGAGGACACCCATCTTGCTTGAAAACGTAAAATAATAATTTAAAAACAAGAACATAACTATAGTGTGATTGATATTAAGTAGTTAGGGGTGCCTCACAAGTCCAACTTCTTTTTTTTTGTCATGAGTTATTTTGATTGGCCCATCACCAAAAAAAAAAAAGTTAAAACTCTGGAAGCTCCCCCAAAATAGAAGATTCTATTGCAAGATGGAGTGCCTTGCCCTTTGGCTCATGTATATAGGTGAGATGGGGAGGATTTTGGGCAAAACATATGGGATTAAAGCCAGATGCTATTAGGAACACCCTTGGGGAACACATTTGGAACTTAGGGAACATATTGGGAACCCATTTCTTGCTAAAGCCCTTGACTAGGTATTTTAGTAATTTGAAAGAGATTGTGACAAGAACCAACCAACTAACTAGCATCACATACCATAGTACCTTGGGCCATTTCAACACATGTCTGTTGAATAATATATTAATTAATTTTGAAAAAATAATAATAAAAAGGAAATATTCCTAAATATTCACTATTATCTTACACAATATTTTTTGATTTGGAAGAAATAATTTTTGAAAATTTCAACATTTTTGAAAATAATATAATTAGTGTTGAATTGGCCAAGGTACTTTGAAAGTAGGGTATTTTGAAGACTTCAATGCTTTTTCCCACCCATGTATAATCCCCCTAAATGATAGGCAAAGCAAAAGTATTGGACCCTTGAAAAGAAGGGGTGAATTTTCACCCTTAAAAACCACCTCCCCCACATCTCCAAAGATTGCCTTGGTCCCTTGAAGGAGCCTTCCACCATTTGCATGCAAACCTTCTGGAATTCAAGCAAGAAAAAAAATCCTTTCATACTTGACGCTGGGTAGGTCTGCTTCCAGAGGGCCACCTCACCTAAATGTCGGGCCTACACCTTCTAGCTACCACCGATCCTCAAGCCTATACAACCCTCAAAATAGGGCTACCGTTGGGACCCGAACCCTAGAACAACAGCTCTAGCGGAGCCCACTTTGTGCAAGCAAGCAATTCTCTCGTTGAATTGTTGTTATTAAATTTTTTTGACAAATGGAAAATCCATTGCAAAATTGGGGTTTTGTTTTCCATACATGATTAGGCCATGTGGGCAGGTTCTATTTTTGAAGTATGCCAAATTAGGGTTATTTTGGGGGGCTCTTGGAACGATCGAAGAGGTTGATCAACTCTCCCCCCCCCCCCCCCCCCCCCCCGGCAAAAAAAAAGAAAACAAAAACAAACAAAGGACACAAGTAACGTGCTAGAACCCGGTCTGTAAATAGCTATCTAACAGCAGCTCCACCGGTGCTCAGTATGTGGTCTAGCAAAAGAAAATTGGATGAAGATAAGTGAAAACATGCTCAGAGAAAAAAAAAATGGTTTTGGCCTAACATTCTTCCACGTGACGCTGGTAAAAAGGCACAAAAGAGCCTAATAAATATGATTTGACTGGTGCTCCTTCTTTTTCATTGCCTAGTCAATTCTAATAATTACTCCAGGTAGTTTGCTATTAGTAGTCTCCCACCTATTGAAGTCTCAATTTAGTTCTATACATGAGGTTGAGAAAAAAAAAAAAAAAAAAACTAAACTTGGATGTGAGAAATATTTTTGCCTGAGCACTGCTTGAGCTGCTCTAAACATGTTTTAAGGTATATTACACATGGACATTATTAGTTCACTCAAGATAACTAAGAAAACAAATTCAGACCACCAAATCCTGCAATTCAATTGCCTGCACCAAAAACAAACTCATGCTTACATAGAACCCTATAATGCTGAACATTGTAAATAATGGTCCCTTTCTAACATTTTTACATTGGTCCTTTAGACATCTCACAAACTTTACCAAAACCCTAAATACACATTTAGCTGTTAGTTCACTTGAGATAACTAAGAAAAATTAATTCAGACCACCAAATCCAGCAATTTCATTGGCCATAACATTTTTACTCCGCACAAGCCTTTTTTAACACCCCCTTGTATATTAGTACACTATAACCCTAATTAGACTAATTACACTAATTACACTAATTTCAAACTACATAACATAAACATACACACATTGAAAAAAAAAATTAAAAAATTTAGAAAAGAAAGCAGTATTGGTAGTGGGCAGCGGTGAAAAGCTGTCAAAGGCTTTGAATGAATGAATTTTGTGGTACATGAGATGATTTTGTCAGGTTTCTGTCAGGACGATTTCGTTGAAAGAGTGATGATGGGTGATGAAGCATTGATCCCAGTTCCATTATTGCCTTCAAAAGTTTTTAGAAAAATAATTTAAAAAAAAAAGAATTCATATCCCATTCATTCATGGCCAAATTTGGGCTAAATCTTCCCAAAAAGTTAAATGTTTTGTACTTTCATGCTCATAGCCAAATTTGGCTACATATTTCGTGGGTAAATGGTCACTTGAGCTACATCACAAAGTTGAAAAGAAAGGAATCTCCTTAATAGGCAAATTTGGCTTAATATTCTCCAAAATTAAAATGTTTGTACTTTCTTACGTCTCATTCCTACTTAGCCAAAAATTGGGCTAAATCTTTTCATGGATGAATTGCCACTTTGGCTACATCAAAAAAGTTGAGAGAAAAAAGGAATCTCGTTCATAGCCAAATTTGGCTAAAATCGTCTCAAAAAGTTGAAATGTTTGTACTTTCATATATCTCATTCATGGTGAGAAAAAAACACATTTTCGACGGATGAATGAAAATGAATATCGAAATGAATGTCTGCCGCAGGAGATAATTTGGTGAGGTTCAATCAAAAGGAATTCATCGAAAGAGCGATGGACGGATGAATGATACTATCGATGATTGGATCGGCAGTCCCATTATTATGATGATCGATTTTTTTATTCATTCATTATGCGCATCGAGACGGATCTTTTCGAAACGATTTTAACATGTGCGTATTCCAGCGCGGAGGATCCGCTCGCACGAGCGTACGACGAGGAGCAGCGGAGCATCTTTTACCGATTGTCGCAGAGGAGGGGTCAGGAAGAATTCTCATTTCTTTGCTGTTTTTGTCTTTTTCTTTTCTGTTTTGTTTACCAGCAATTCAGACACCCCTTCTTTTTCTTTTTTTTCTTTTGCCCTTCTTTTCCTGCCAATTGTGCCATCTTTTACGATTGTCCATTCTTTCTTTATATAAGTTTTAAAAGCGCTTTTGCTCAAAACATTCCATCATGCCTTCTTCCTTCCACAGACTCTCTCTCTCTCTCTCTCAAAAGATATCCTTTCGTTTCTTTCTTTGTAGTTCCAGCCAGCAAGAAAGAGAGAAAGAGAGAGACAGAGAGAGATAAGGTAGTATACAATACTATTTCTTTTTCTTTTACTATAGGCTGTGAAGGATTTCATAGTGTTGGGCGTTTTGTCGATTTTCGTCAGTTTTTCTTTCCTGAAGAATTTTTCTTTGCGAATTTTTCTCTTCTTCTGCTGACGCTTCCTTTCTTCCCTCTTTCTCTCTCCCTTTTTTTGTGTAGTTTTTTGCGTTTTCTTCACAAGCTTCATATTTGTTGCAATTCTTCCAGGGAAAATCTCGACATAGTAGCACCATTAGCATCAGCGGCATGCATTGAAGCTTTTTTGCCATTTGTTGTTGTTGTTGTTGTTTGTTCTCCTCTTGTGTTGGTTCAGTTTGAGGAGGTTGTGATTGTACGTTCGGGCTTGATGGCATTGATGAACATCTGTATGAGTTTACATAGCCAACAGCAGAGCATGCAGGGCTTACGGCAAGCCGTAAGCTATGTGTATTCTGCTACCTCCAGCTTGATCAATACCGATAAAACGCTGGCGATTGCGAGGATTCGGTCATGCACCATAGGACAGTATGACGGTGCTGCTGTTCTTCGTCATGGCTCATCTCATTGGCAGCAGAAGAACAAGCTGAGACGGTTCTCCACCAGCGATCTATCATCAGGGAGCAGTGATGAGACTGCTGGACCCCGCACTTCCGTGAAATGTTCTTCTGCTATTACTCGTGAAGCTCAAGTGGTGCGAGTTTCCAATCCTGCCGAGCTTTTGCTGGAGGAGCTGGAGAAGAAAGCACTCGCTGGCTCATCGTCAGATTCCCCAACTGATGCTGTCGACAGGTTGTTGCGCTGGGATCCGCTCCCGAAATTGGGTCAGTGATCTGACGAGAAGCATCACCCTGTTGTTACGTTCCTGCTCTCTCTCTCCCTCTCTCCGTGTTTCTAGGGTTTCTTCTTTCTTCTCTTCCTCTTCTTGAACATCATTGCCGCTCAAGATTTAAGCAGCAGGATGTAGCCATCTTGTTGTCATCTTTTCTTTATTGGGCTCCAGTGGTAGCAATTGATTGTGCACTGGTTCCAATTCTCCTGATAACAGAATCCCTGGGAGTCTTATGATACATTTGTAATGTGATGACTATTGGCCATATGAGGTCATTGCATGCTTGGATATTGCATTCTGTGTGTAGATGTGTGGGAGGATTCCTATGTTCCTCTTCTTTCTTTTAATCTTCAGTGTTGTCTCTCACAAACCTTCACAGGCAGGAAATTTCAGCAGCAGTATCTATCACATGGTATATGCTTTTGCTTTGAGAAACAAAGTGGGGGAGAACTCAACAGTTTCTGTGGTGGGTGGTGGGGTTCATGTGATTTTCGCAGAGGAGACGCAGACCTTCAGTGTGTACGAGATCAATGATTTAGACAGGGACAGTCCTCCATTTTTGCCTTTCAGTGTGTTGAACGTCAACAGCAAACAGAATAAGGGTAAAGGCTTCTTGGGTTGGTTCAAGAATCTTCAGAGTACACTTTCAGGAGCTCATGTGCATGGAATTGGTGATCTTGTTCCCTTCTCCAACAAGGTATATTATTACCTTCTCTGTAGTCCCACTTCTTGCTCATGATGATGCCTTTCAGAGTTCACATTATTACACTAAGAATGACTTGGATAATACTTTCACATAAAACCAGAAATCCTAGAGCAGCATTTGTTTGATGTTACTACATCAGGTTCTGTTGCAAAATGTCTATTGAAGTGAGGACATGTCAAGCATACAATGTGCGACATGACACTGTGTGTCCAACCTGGAAAATCATCGAGGAGTCGGTGAGACAATCAGCTCTGTTAAGCAAACTTTGGAGTATGGGAGTTGTGTGGATTCTTATGCAGTGTACTTATGATGTGCAGCTGTATGATGGATCCTTATCACTGAGACTGGGAATCACTGCCGGTTTGACACTGGTGATCAGGAACTATCCTGGCAAGGGCAGTGCGCAGGACAAGACTCACCCATTTTTCTTCCCAGATCGGTATGAGACCATGTATACGTTTTATTTGGGTGATTTGGGACACATCTCAGTGCAGGTCAACTCCTGATTCTCTGCACCAGCTTTCATGACAGTTTTTGCTTGACGAGTTACTTCTCATTGCTGTAGTAATAATCATTGCAGTGGCTGAGCAGAGCACATAATCAACCCAGACAATGCTCAAGCTTTTACGTGAACATTAGGAGGAATCCCCTGTTCTCTTAATCATAATGTTAAGTCTTCAGATAGTAGCAAGGAGTTCTTTTCAACTATACTCACTGCTGGTCTCTTATGAACAGAATGTAAACACCATATCAGTGATAATATGTTAGCAGGGCTTCAGTTTGCATCATATACATCAATTACTTTCAACAAGACACATAACTGAGACATTCTGACTGTTAGTTGTCTGGGCAGTTTAAGTTGAGGTTCAGATGGTGCAGATGCAGTAGAGAGATGGCTGGATTCTACTAGAGCCTTGAACCTTAGGTCTGATATTGTCCATGCTGATTTTATATTGTTTATGATGACTTGCAGGGCCCATTCATAACCTTTGAGGATACACTGTTAACAGTGACCGGGGGAGCAGGGCTCTTCAGGGAAGCAAGGGGTGTTTGCCGCCTCCACAACCTTAGTCCATTGAAGCTTTTCTACACCTTCCAATTGAAAGGCATTCCAGAGATTCCTAGACATCTAACTGCAAAAGTGGTGCCGCCAAGTGTGGATGTGAAACCTATTCCAGAAGCTGCAAACTGTGAACCTGGCTATGTCCTTCCTCATTACTCTGACTAGTGAATGGCTTTGTCAACTTGCATCAAGCCTGACTTCGCAAGCATGATTACTGCCTGATATCAATGTCAGCAAGATGCACATCCTGATGGGAATGTATATCCATGGATAGTTCACACACAGACCATTTGTTCTATGGAAGAACAGATTGCAAGGGCTTTCTCTGTGAAGGTTAGTTGATTCACCACCACATATGCTGCAGATGGATGGTCTGCAATCAAACAATCAGATGATTAGGGGAAACTTTGGACGAGAGTTTGTTTGTGCAGGAGATGGGCAGTCTGTAGACAAACAGTTGACAGTCAATCGACAGGGAGACTGCAATGAAGATCAAGTGTCTTGACCTGGATCATCGCTACTCAAATGTCTAGGACTTCAGAATGGATGATGATGTCTCCAGTTGTATGCTTGAAGCAAACTATGTCCATAGATACATATATTTATTCATATATATATAGCAGAGAGCTTCTTATGTTTGTCAAGTCCATCTCCCATATTCCATCAGAACCAGGACTTCCTCCATGGATTCAACTTCTGTTTCTTTGCACATTCCCCTGTGTGACTAACAGGGAACTTGAGAAATTGCTTCAACAACCCATGTCAAGATTTTGATTTCATTGCTGACAAGTTGCATCTAGTTTTTGTTTCCATTTTTGGCAAGCTATATATATAAACTCAAATCAAGCTTTTGATGTTGGTTCAAACTTGTGTGATTGAAAGTCTATTTCATGTGACCAAATGGCAAATTGCTCTCAAAATCCAAATGAGTAGTTGAATTTATCTCTGGTTTTTTCCTTGCTGCATACAAATTGTTTCAAGTCATTTGGAGATGATGTGGTGACCCATGAAGGCTCTTGCAATTTCTGAGTTTGTTATCTCACTTTAACATGCAAGACTCACTCAAACCTTTTTGCAGCATACACATGGTTGCGGATTTGGAGGTATCAAAATACAATTTCAGAAAGCCTACCAATGTAGATCAGGCCAACTACTGGGGGCTTCTTCTCATCCCAACTAGTTTCAACAAAGAACCGTTGTCTGGATATGTTGAACAAGTACCCACCCTTGATGTAGATTGAGCCAAACAATTGGAGCTTCTTCCTGTGCTGACTAGTTTGATCAAAGAGACATTAGCTGGATTTGTTGAACAAGTCTCCACCCTCAACATTCCAGTTTTTCAGAGTTATAATGCAAGATACTTTGGCAAGCTGCAATGAAGTAGGGTGTTGTGGACTACCATGTTGGTGCCTACACCTATCTATCGGATACACAATAATCAATTAAATAACAGAAAACCCTCACAGATGGCGCAACGCATAGAATGTGCAGTAGCCCCATACTTCCAAGCAGAGAAAATTTGCAAAAGCGTAAGGATTTTGGAAGAGAAAACTGGAGAAATTGGGAAGCTCCCTGAAGCACATCAAAATCCCACCCAGTGGCGAAAAGCTTCCTGTTGTGGGCCATGAGCCCAAACAAACCCATCAGACAATTACCACACAAAGATCATGTGATTGACCTGAATCATCCATACATTTTCCTTTGTCTGAAGATTCAATCAGGATCTCTGGAAATTGGAGATTGGAAAGTGGGAATTGCATCCCTCACATGATACTACCACTTGTGGTTAACAGTCCTCCAGCCATAGTTTTTGAATAGGCAGCCTTCAGGTCAAAACACCAAAACCCAATGGAACGAAAAGCAAGCACATTGACCTAGACAATACAGACAGATGCTTGAGAGATGTCATGTTTCTGACAAACAAAAGATACAAATTCTCGGGATCAAGGATGCTTGAGAGATGTCATGTTTCTGACAAACAAAAGATACAAATTCTCGGGATCAAGAACCCTTGGACTAGACAATTCTTGAGCCACTCAAGAAAGATGTTTCATTTGAAGGCCATAGATTTTGGAAAAAAGGTTGCCACTGCTGTCCTCCTCAGTGAGCAATGTCACACACCTGACAATTTCATTTTACTATACTGATGTGCAGATCACATTGGTGCCAAACCACAAAAAGGCTGGATGATGCAGTTGACTGTGCTGCCAACTAGCCGCTGGCATTCTTTCCATGACATGATTTCCCTCTGTACCTGCCTACTGCTGTGAAGGATCAAATAGACATCACAATGCCAGGAAACCTGGATGCTGAGGCAGGTCTGTGAAGATAGATGTCTTGCAGGAGAAAAGGTCAGCACCATGTTTGGTTGTGCACAGAACAATGACAATGACGACACCGCAGGACCATTTGCAAATGCTGAACTTCTACTTCCAGGAGCAACATGAATGGTTTCTTCACATCTCATATTCTCCTCCACCACAGTCACCAACATATCCTGCAAATCTCAGAAGAAATCTGCATGACGAAAGGGTTCCAGAGTTGCTTCTTCTTGTTCTTCAAACTTGGAAAAATCGAAGTCTTTGACTAGGTAATCACCATCCAGCCAAGAAACACAATTGCTCATTCCCATTCTTTTGCACTTTGCATGGTGTTTTTGATGTATCCAAAATGTGGCCTGCCGGTTTGGATCTTCTCCCAACTCGTCATTCATGTTTCCGCATTGCATCTAGTGCCATTATTGCATCTAATGGTGCCATCTCCAGTGCCTCCCTCTTTTTTGTACCTGCATTTCTCATCAAGAGATTGTGAAACACAAGGTGATGTTGGTTGGAAACTCCAAGATCCTCCATGAAACTTTCTTCGCCTCAAAAAATACCTGTAAACTTTCTCTGAGCAACATCATCTCCAGCTAGCTCCTCCAGGTTAGACTTACTTGGTCTGCCTCCTCTTTTCTGTGCTGTTGTGGAGAAGTAATTCAAAAGACTGGAACCTGTTTGTTGCCTCTCTAAGATCTCTGACAAACCCCTGTATGTTTGTAGTCTAGGGTTTCGTGCTTTGTCCAAGAACAGATGCTCGGAAAAAGTCTTAGATTCTTTCTTGATCGCTTCAGCAAATCTCTCTTTCTGTAGATCGATTTCGACAAGAGAAGAAGAAGAAGAAGAAGAAGAAGAAGAGCTTCTTTGCAGATGTTCAGAGGTGAAGAAGAAGAAGAAGAAGAGTTCATACTATGCAAATTCCGTCGTCTTCTTCGTGGTTGCTACAGGTAGGGTTCCAGTCCCTCTATCGCGGGGAGTGAGTACCTTACGCATTTCCAAAACCCCCTGCCTTTGCGGTTTCATTTTGCGGGA
>Ga0209611_10004153_pt1 | contig 24870 bp, 22 predicted proteins | sample S1TSphgellanicum_3_FD_187693 | JGI IMG/M metagenome (GOLD analysis project Ga0209611, IMG submission 187693) | Host-associated microbial communities from peat moss isolated from Minnesota, USA - S1T2_Fc - Sphagnum magellanicum MG (SPAdes) (version 2) | ecosystem: Host-associated > Plants > Peat...
CCCCCCCGACCTACTACCCTCCACTGTCCCCCCATCGACCTACTCACCTATATATTTAAATTAAAAGTAGACTCTTCCCCATCTACCTACTCACCTATAAATTTAAAATCTACTAATTCTCATCAGCACCCACCTACCTACCCTTCCACATTCCTACCTACCAACATTTTAGAAAGGTAACTACCAAACCCCACCTACATGGCTACAACTACCTACTTGGCTGCCATTCTAATAGACCCCCAATGGTCAAAAACGATGAGGAAAGAATAAAATAAAGGTATTGCATGGAACTTGGTCTTGATCACTCAAGCAAATAACTAAGGGCACAATTAAAATATTTTTCACCACATGTATAAGGGTATTGTAAATAGACATTGACTTTAAACATGATGTTTTAGTGTGTTGTCAGGGTATTGCACAAACTTTTGAAAAATTCAATGTGAAATCTTTCAATGAGGATATTGGAGGTTGTGTTTCAATAGTGTTTTGCAAATATGATGGGGGTATTGCAAACTCAACGCATATGTCTAGTAAATATGAAATTTTAGTTCAGTTTAGGTGCATTTAATGGATGTTGTACTCAGGTTCATTAAGCAATTAAGCCTAGATTGAACAATTTGATTTACTTGTTTTAATGGTGTACTTAAGTAGTGTTGATTACATTAACAATATTATGTTTTATTAATTATTTATGTTATTTAATACTAGGGTTTAGAAATTTGGGTTATGGAGAAAACAAACTCATGACTTTTTGCAACTTTTAAGCCTAATTAAAATCAGATTTAATATGAATTTTGGGGCAAAAATGGCATTTGCACATATATGCTACAAAACAAATTCAATTTTTTTCATTTTTTTTCAAGGAGAGTGGCAAAAGGCTTGTGTTGATAGGCTAAACAAACAAGTAAGAAACACACCATGGCTTGTTTGTTTGTTTCATTTAGTTAAGGCTTTAAATTAGTGGTTATAATTTTTGGGCATCTATAAATGATCATATAAATATTGTGGTGTTCAGCAATTACCATTGTAATTATTTAGGGTTTAAGGGTTAATGTTTATTTGTTTAATGGTATCCATGTTGATTTATTTACATTTGAGGTTCATTTAATTTGTGTTTGAATAGTTGGTTTCAATAATGGTTATGTGTATTTATTTTTTAAGGTCATGTGTAGTTGGTTGTTTAGAATTATCATGGTTTAGGACATCCACCTTTGGAATTATTTAAGGTTTAATGTTTATTTAAAAAGTTATATCCATGTTGATCTATCCATGGATGTGTTTTCCTTTAGGGCCAAAACCCTATTGAACATTAGTGGCATTGCCCTTTAACATCAATGATACAATATCCTTTTTACATTCATTATTATTTTTTTGCTTTTACTTAGGGTATTTTGTTCCCCCTTGGACATGGATGGTAATGGAAATATCAATTTGCAAAAACCTACCACATTCGAACAAAAAAGTCCCATGGTCAATGTGGTATTATTATTGCATGTGGTATTACACATTTTGATTGGAAGCTCTACATATATTGAGATGATTCTCTTTAAGGGGATCATGAATTTATTTTTTTGTGTAAGTTTAAATGGTCGTGTGATTTTTTTCACCATTTGTAAACTATTGTTTATTCATGTGTTATGGTAAAGTTCACTTGTAAGGTTTAAAGGTTTTGTCGATTAAGGTTTAATGGCTTTGTTGATTGTGGTTATTACAATGCATAAACATGTGAAGGTATTTCATGAGTTTTCATAAGTTGTGAACTTTTACTACAAAGCTATTTTTTCAGAATTCAAAGCATGGGGTGAACTTCATTGTCCCAATCCATCGAGATCCAAAACCCAGCAAAGTCATTTTTTTTGAATGTGGACTTGATGTGAACGAATGAGTTTAGGCATGGAAGCCAAAACAAGGTGGCAATTGAAACTACATACATCCCCCGTGTTCAAGTCTTTGAATTTTTGTAGGGTGAATGAGGGGATATGTATTCTTTGATCAAATGGATTATACAAAAGAATTTGCCCCCTCAACAAATTGTGAAAAATCCGATGATAAATAATCACCTTGGATATACTTGGTATGGTTTGATAACCTATAGACCTTTTCCATTGGTCATTTTTGCAAACTAGGGTTATTCATTCTTGTGTCCTTTGATTTGATTCAATGGGAATTATGTTTTGTAGGTATGAATGTGGTTATGGGCCGGAAGACCACCATGAAGACCCCAACCACATCAAGTCCATTGAACATGGTTGTTTGGGCCACTTTTCGATCAGAAGGATTTACATATGGCCTAATGTGGTGGAAATCACCTTTACCATCATAGTCACATTCAAGCCAATGGAGATCTTGTTCATGTTGCAAGTGACCTGAAGTCCACATCACAAATTTTAGCATATGCTCCATTTGTGTCCCACAAGTTGAAGGATTTTATATGGACCCAATTAGGGTTGGGGTACATCGTGAAGCAAATCGATAACAAGCACAAGGAAATTTGGTGGGCATGAGTGAATGTAGGTGAATGGACACTATAAAAAATCCTCCAAAATGCAACTAGTTATATAATTAGCTCTAATTTTTTTTGCAACTATTTGCACCTTTGACCATTCTTGCAACTATGCTACAACTACACATGCAACTAATGATTTTTTCATCCTACACATTATTATTTTTTTCATCCATGATCAAGCTTCTATGTCCCATTGGTTACAAATGGAACCGAATTTAGTCGCACCACTAGGGTGTCAAGATAACCCCTAGTGGTATACATAAATGTATTAGGAAACTTTTGAAAGGTATGTGTATTTTTGCTAAGTTCTATGAGGGGCATAATGGGGGTATGTTTCCATTGGTGTATCTATAAAGTTGTATTTAGTTTGTATTTAAACAAATTAACTATTTACCTACCTATATATATATATATACCTACTTAACCTAACCTATCAACCTATTAACTTGTATGTTTACTTACCTATTAAGCTTAGGTTACCTACCTACCTAACATAAACTACTTATTTTTTAATTAATTCAAATTATTATCAATTAATTGATAATTAATAGTTCAAATTTAGTATTTATAATTAATATTTAAATATTATTAATATACTAGTCATTTATTTGATTATTTAAAAACCATTAATGAAATCTTATAATTAACAAGTTAGTTATTTAATTTATATTTATATAATAATAATTAATTCGTTGATATTTTTATTATTTATGAAATTAGTATTTAATAATTCATGACTAATTAGTCTTTACTTAGTATTTTAATCCTTCAGTTTCAAAATTTGAAATTATTAATTAATAATTATAATTATAGTGTTGGTTGGTTATTATTTAATATTTATTCAAATATTTAAAAAAATTAATGAAATTAATAATTAATAATTTGGTTATTTAATTAATTATTAATTAGATGATAATGATTGATTATTAAAATTTTAAGTTATTTATTTTATTATTTATAACTAATAAGTTAGTTAGTTATTTATTATGTAGATACTAATTATTAATTGGTTAATATTTTAATTATTTATTTTTAAATTAAAAAATTATTTAAAATTATAAATAATAATTTGGTTAATTATTTATTATTTCATTCATTTATTTTTCTATATATGAATTATACATTTATAAATTATAATTAAATGAATTAGTTTATTAATTATTATACAAATATTAATTAATAATTATTTAGTTTATTAAATAGTTAGTTATCTACTTAGTCATATAATGTACAAAATTAAAAAGGAGGAAAAACAATATGAAATAAAATTTTTAGTTGCAATTTCAATTTTTATATGTTTTGTCCTTCACTTCCATTTTTAAAACTATATAGTGAAAAATCTTTCTCCTACACTTTCATAGTAAAAAACACATGTTAATGGGGATGAACAAATCAAAGGATCTTAACCTTTTAAAAAATTTAACCCTAAAGGTTAAACCTAAAAGAAATTTAAAATATTTACCTACCTACCTACTTAGTCCCATTTACCCACCTAAATATTGATTTTGATTTATTTTGATCAAAATTCAAAAATGCCATGTGGCATATTGGTATTGTGCCATGTGTCACAATCTAAAACCATTAAAATATATGATGAGGATCCACCATCTTTTTTATGAAAAAAATTGTTTACCATGTGTCATTATGTAAGTTGCTAATTTTTATGGTAATATATAGATGGCATACAATAGTATACGAATGGTGAAGTATTTTGTTGACTGATGACTTCATTCACATTTGCAACTAGTGTCTTATGCAACTTGTTTAATGCAACTAGGCAATTTTTAGTAGCCAATATCTTTTGCAATTAAAATATAGTTGCAAATGGTAGTTGTTTTTTTTTTTAGTTTTGTTCTAGTGGGATGACTCAAGATGACTTTCTAAATCTCCAAAATATCACCTACTTGGACTAGAAGCACAAGAAGGGCACTTGGCATTTTCATAAAAACTAGCACTTTCTATTTTGTCATGGGTTTGTGTTCACCCTGATGATGTTTTTTTTTCAAAATGCATGTGAGGTGAATGGGATTTAGGTCCCATTCACCATAGGGATCTAGACACCAATGTAATTCAAGCCATGTTCTAATTTGGTCACAATAGGGTTATTTCTATGGATGCCACATTTGGGACCAATGATGTGAAAGACCATTGATTCACATTGATGGTGTTCGATTTCCATCACACAGGGGTGCAAATTGCTTGGGTCATCATGAATCGACAAACATGTGAAGATTTGGTGAAGTGGTTAGGTGCCTTATGGACAAAGCTCCTTTCACATATGCCACATTGGAGACCATTGTGTTTCAATGTAGATGATGCCCCACAAGAATTCCAAACATTGGGGTAGGTTGTATATATATATATATATATTTTAAATTGTTGCATTTTCTTATGTTTTTATACTATGTTAACATGGGGATTGCATAGCATATTTATTTCTCATGGTAACCACATTGATGTTGGATGTACCATGGTAGATTTGTGTGGAGTTGGAATCTTGTTCCAATTTTTCTTTGCACATGGCATGTGTTGAAAGCATGACACTTGTGTTCCATGGAGAAAATCAAAGATCCAAAGGTGAGGTGTGTAATATTTGATTTGTTCATGTCCATCAACCTAGATAAAACCATCAAATCTTTCAAGGCACATGGGAAGGAGATGGTTGTTGAGAATTTTGATAACTTACAACCTAATGTTGCTTGGACACAATACTTTTGGGCCTATTATTGCCAACTCAAGAAGTAATATACTCCCTTCCAAGTTATATGGCATGTTTAAAAACCTTTTTGCTATGGATGCATTACAAGTTACATGTTGCCTTTGACGCATGGCTGAATTACATCATGGGTTGTAAGTATATTATGCATGTCAATGTAGAGCTTTGGATGGCTGGGCTTTGTCGAGCATTAAATTCAAATCAAAACACGTAAGCTAACATAAAGTCTTATCATGGGGATTTGAAACGCTGATTTTTGTTTGAAACCGAAGGTTTGAGGGGGTGTTGCATTGATTAGTTGGTGTAGAGATTAACCACGACAATGGCACACCATTATGTGCACCAAGCCGAGATGAAGAGGCAAGGTTTCATTAAAAACAAGGTCATCATGTGACTTGTGATGGCAAGTGTCAAAAAAGTTAGCTGAAATCCACACACTGATGTGCTCCCACCTACTTTTGAAGGGGATGATGGTGATGATTTGTGGCGGCCACAAAGCCAAGAACATCCTATTGTTGCTCACAAGATTTGTGCACCTTTCACCAAGTACACAAGTTGCACTTACAAATGGGCATTGCGAAGCAACTTTTGCAACCATTAGGTTATTGTTTTACTAACTTGTACTAACTTTACATTGGATTATATGATTGAGTATTGTGGCACCTATTATGGGCTCCCCATGGTGGTTTGAAATCCATGTTCATTGACTTGACATACTTACAATTGGATGATGGTGTGTTCGACGATGAGGAGTGCAACCAATGTTGGGTTAATGAAGTGGACATTGTCGACATTGGAAGGCTTGCGACCATGGATGAAGATGGTCATTGTGATGATGTTAATGTGCCAAAAGGTTCGTTTGCCCCCATGGATTGAACCCTAGTTTGCTTGCATGAAACATGTGGCCGAGATGATCGTCGAGTGTGGAGAAGGTGCAAGCATCGAATTATGTGACCATGCAACATCACTTCTTCAAGGAGTTGCATCAAACATTCAAACCATTTGTTTGATTCAAACCAATGAATCCATGTAGTTGGGAATGGTATTTTGTCGAGTGGATGATGGCTTTAGGAACTTCGTCAACTAGATGAAAAATTAGCATGAAACAATGATGGAGCACTTGGATACCCGTAAAAAGAAGACTAGGGAGTAAAGAAAGCTTTTACATTGCTATTCATAATTGAACTTAATCTATGTGGGATTCCATATTCATTTATACCTAATCCCTTACACTTTTGACCAAGTCATAAGATTGAATTATCCACAATTTGCATTATAAAAGAAACCCTACTTCATGTGTTAAAACAGTTTCCAAATGTTTCAGTAGCCAATATGTGTTAATGAATAATTGTTAATCACAATTAAATGAGATTAATATAGAAATCTCAAAGTCCAAGTAATGCACAAAATGATGAAGGTTTCTTACTTGTAAAGATCCATTGAACTACAATACCCTACATGTCATGCCCGTACATGGCCTCATACATGATGGCTAGTTATGGGCATGCCCATGTGTGCTTTTAAAGTTAATATACGGTCTTAGGTGATTATACGTTATTAGGTACTTAGGGTTTCAGTTTGTTGGTGGCTATATAAAAGGCCAAGCCCTTCCTTTCTCTTTTTAGTTTTTCTAGAGTTCTTTTGTCAGGAAAGTTTCCTCCATAATCAGATAGGATTTCTAGATGCTCATGGCAGCCATTGCACGGCCACTGTCTACATACATTTCATGTTCTTCTTTATTTGCAATTCAATTTCAGAAAAATTCTACTTTTTATTGCTTCAAGTTGAAAACGACAAATTTTTTGTGCTTTTGAGTTCTTGAATTGTTGCTACTAATGTTGTTGATGTTGGAGGGAGCGCAAGTTGCTACTAATGTTGCTGCTGCCAGAGGGAGCACAAGTTGCTACTAGTGTTGTTGGAAGGAATTTGCATTGTTACATTTTTGCCAACCAACAGAACATGTTTCAAACCTCCTCCCCCTTCCTTTTCTCTTTCTCTTTCTCTCACGTAGAGACACAGAGTTGAAGGCTCTTGAAGCTGCCGTCTAAAAATAAAATAAAATTTCAGTTTTGGCAATCGCAGTGTAGCGTTCCCCGCTATTGTTATCAAGCAGCGTCACCATGAGTTGTAGTGATGTGAACTTGCAGCACCGCTGCGAGTTTCAGCATCGCCGCAAGTTGTAGCGCCGCGAGCCTGTAGCCCCGCAAGTGGCAATGTTGTGAGCTTGTAGTGCCGCAAGTTACAACCCCACAAGCAGAAGTGCTGCAAGCTTGTAGCGTCGTGAGCTTGGAGCGTTGTGAGCTTGCAGCAAGCTTGGAACGCTAGGAGCTTACAATGCTTACAGCAAGCTTGGAATGCCAGGAGCTTGCAACGTTGGCAACTTGTAGCGTCGGGAGCTTGCAGTGTCGAGAGCTTGCAACGCTTGCAACGTTGTAGCACCGTGTTGCCATCAGCCATTGTCACAGAGTTCACGGGCGTTTTGCAGCACCATGACCTTCGATGTCACGTTGCCAATTTTCGTCCATCCACGGACATTTGTTAAACTTCTGTCCGTCCAAGGACGTTCGTTGGACTTTCGTTCGTTGGACTTTCGTTCGTTGGACGTTTGTCCATGGACTTTCGTTCATCCAGGGATGTCCGTCCATGGACTTTCGTTTATCGAGGGATGTCCATCCATGGACTTTTGTTCGTCCATAGACTTTCGACTAACGTTCGTAGGACTTTCGTTGAATTGTTGTCCTTTTGTTTTGCGTTCAATAATCCTGCGTCCTGCATATTATCGTTTTGCGTCCTACGTATTGTCGTCCTGCATCCTGCGTTCTACCGTCCTGCCATTTCGTTTGACATCCGTTCGTCATTGTTCATTCCCATTGACACATCATATTCTTCAAACTGTACGTTGTGCTAAAACTTTATAGCTAGTTCTCTGCATTGTTACACAATTTTGGGGCATGGGACAACACCATGTCCTTAGATGATGAGAGCACTATCGCTCAGACAGAGCTCATGTATTAGCTACGAAGTAAAACACAATCCTTTGAGCCGATTTCTTTAAATTCATGATCTTCATGACGATACCATCGAGCATCTACAGCACCATCGTCATCGAGTATAACTCCTACTAGGAATTTAGGTTTAGGTTACACTACATCAATGGTACATCAGAGTCCATTTGGAGGGGCTAATAAGTGGGGTACGCCTGTTGTTACACTGGCTTTCACACCATCACCCACTACAAGCTGTTACCTTTACACCCATATACACCATGGAGGTTAGTAATTCTTCTGGGAAAATTGAGAAGATCAACGGAAGGCCATGTATTATTTCTTTGAGGGAGTTCAAGGCAACTTTTTCAACTGTGGTTTATGAATTAGAGCTCAAGTATGGCGTTAATTACACCAAGGCGTTCACATTCAAACAACTGGCCCGTTATGTGCACTATGAGGCATTGGATGTTTATGAGTAGCATTCTTCAAGAATTTTGGGTGGCATCCAAATCTCCAATCCAGCATATGCCAAAGCCATTGCCACTACCTCTCAAGCTTCACTTTAAGTTGCCATTGCACATCATGGGACTGTGCCCAATAATCTAGATCCAGTACCTACTTTAGTAAACCTTTCTCTTCAACAACTCATTATTGTTGCCGCAAACATTCCTCCCACCATCGATGCACAAGCTTTTGCTGATCCAGTGGGGGAATTTTTTCGAGTTCTTGAACTGGAATTTCTCGCGAAAAGTTCTGAAAAAATTCTACAGCTTGTCACTTTCTCTTGATAGAAGGATGAAACTCTCAAGATGTTTTACAAGAGGCTTCTCAAGCTTAAAGAGGATACTTAGGGTATTAACCAAATAAGTAATTAGAATTTTTTAAAAGTGCAACTTGAATGCAAGATATTGCATTTTTTTCCTCCTTGGAAGGAGTGTTGGAGTACCTTCTAATGAACAAAGATACCAATGGGCAGCTTCCACGTCTGTGATGCTACCCACAAAACAAATGAGTGCAACATTCCTTTCGAGGATCTCTTTTGTGATTACTATGGGAAAGAGGGGACATCAAGAAGCTATTTGTTTTGCCAAGTTCCCAGAAATGAAACAACTCTGATTACCATGGTAAAATTTGCTAACATCTTCTGCTATCCCTCAACCAAAAGCCAAAGCACTTCAGCCTTCCACTCAGGCTTTGCCCACCAAAGGTAATTCTAGTAAGAATGCTAAGAAGAAGGAGCACAATGCTGACAAGAGGGAGGTGCTTCAAGCCCATGCAATTCAAGTTCAAACTTTACAAAATGAACTCGAATCATTGAGGGCCCAACTTGCTAATCTAAAAGGCAAGTCCTCCTCCCAACCAGCTAGTCATGCCCAACCTATACAAGGTTTAGGGTCACAGGAGGGACCTCTTAGGTTGTTCTATGGCCTTCCACACAATGCCATGGTTGGGGAATATGTTTTTTCCAATGCACACAATTGTAGTCTCACACCAAAATTTACTACTTCTTTCTGCCTTTCCGATGTCGTGGCACAAAAGGTTAGTGTGGCACCCAAAGTTTTTGCCACTAGGCAGGTAATCCAGACTAATGGACTCGCATTTGGTTCAAGTCCTATTACCAAGGCTAGAGGAGCTCGAACATTCATGCCACAATTTTTTCGTCCTCTCAACATGGAAGAAAAACGCACCTTGTTGGTGAGGGGGGAGGAGACTACACCACCACAAGCTATTAGGGCATCAAATTCCTGTGTCCCAGGAATACACGTACATCAGGAAAACACACAATTTTCCACTGATCAACTTATGGAATGCCAACTTCAAATGCGTGAAGTGGCGCAAAAGCTTGTGAGTACACCGTTGTTTAGTTTTCAAGATTTGAAGCTAAGCATTAGGGACATAATTGCAATACTAGAGGATACCATGAACACTACATCAAGTCCTCTACTAATCCCTGATCCACATGCTACAAAGGTCCCATCCAACACCTTGGAGAGACAATCGATTGGCTCACATGTTGCAGATGGCATTTGTAATCTGGTCACTAGTTTTAGCATGGCTAAACTAGTGGGCTTTCCTACCTCTGATTTTACATTCACATATTAGAAGGGAATTAAGAACACCTCACGTGTGGATTTGTTATTTTACAAAGGTGTTGTGGATAACCATTCTCTCCACAAAGTCTCTCACTCATTTCTGAAGGTGGTGTTTAATGAGAGAACTTCCATCGCCACCGGAGTTGCCATTGTCGACAATACTGGGTTAGCAATCCAAGTGCGAGGACATACACCTAGAATGGTACTTCTTGATATAGGTGCCCAACCAGTGATTCTTGGAGTTCAATTCACCAAAAAGATGGGCATGCTTGACTCCAAACTATGGAAATCTATGTGGTAGATTCGCATCGCTAGTGGGAGCGTAGAGGAAGTACTTGGGGAAAGTTCGGATTTGATTGCACTTAATTTCAATTAAGGTACAAATCAGGAGCTTTACTTACAGGTCATATGTTTAGTCAACAATGCCACCAGTTATGATGTGTTCATTGGGCAAAAGGCCCTGTTTCCACCATGTTTCACAATTGACAACTGGTTCGAGCATGCGTACTACCGAGTGGATTGGGAGACTAATGGCCACCACCTGGGATACATACCCCTTGATTTACATGGGAACCATAGTCTTATGGCTCACCATTGTATGCTCAAGGAAACACACACTATTTCTTACATCCAACAAGTTAGCCACGAGTGGATAAAAGGAGATGAAGAGGAAATAGCTTACGCCCAAGCTACTGAAAGCTTGAGGGTGGTTCCTATTAACATTCAACATGGACCAAAAGTTTTATAAAGGTTCAAAGCAGCCCACAAGCCCTTGGTCAAAACTTTGTCTAGTTTTGAAAACATGGAAAGCCATGGTGAACTTATTAAGCCAGTACTTCATCAGTTAATCACCTGGACACCACCTAAGGAGGGGATTACATTACTAGAGCTTTCTGGTGGTATTGGTACAAGTCTCGAAGCCCTACTACAGTCAGGGATGGTGGTTCAGAGGTATTTTTATGTAGACATTGATCCTATTGCAAGGCAAGTGGCGACATCAAGATTTATGGAGCTCAGAGCTAGATTTCCACAATAGTTTTCAACCATTGCATGGAAGGCCAATTTCACTTTCTTGCCCTCTGATATATAACTAATTCAGAAGAAATAGTATGGAATTATTTGGCCCTGTAGACCTCATCATTTTAGGTTGGGAGTGTCAAGGATTTTTAGCGGCTGGATTTGGAGAAGGCTTGAATGACACAAGATCTGAACTTTTCACGGACATGGTACAATTAATCACCTGGGCTCAATCCATTTCTCCTACACTTGGTTATGTAATTGGGAACACCCCTTCTCAACTTGACCAAAGGGAGAAAGTCCAGGAGCACCACATGTTGGTCAAGCATTACCTTGGAGAGGCCTTCTTACTCGATGCGGCATAATGTGGTTCCTATGCGCACCGGTTGCACAACTAGTGGACCAACCTGGCACCACTCTTAGTTCTATAGCTGGCTCTGAGATACACCATCAAAGACCCTAACCTGTAGGTTTCTCACATATTGGATGATCAGAGCTCTTGCCAACCAGTTACAAGGCAAAAGAAACCTCCTTGGTTTCCTACGAACACAATAGGAAAACCAAGAGGTGTTTGGCCCACCTTTTTCTCCTTCCCAGGAACACATGCCTTTCAAGGAGATGGACTAGGCTTGGTGTATTGTCATGCTTCAGCCACTTGGGATGAACCAAGCCCAGAAGAAAAAAAAAGGGCTATGGGGTTCCAAGCTGGCATTATTAGTCACACTAAGGTGACTAGATTGGATCATAACGCTCTATTGGGGAAAAGCATGGATTTGAATTCCCTTACATGGTTGTTGGTAACCTGTGTACTCTTTCAAATGTACATAACACCAACACTAATTCAATCAGCTTATAATTCTGGCAATGCAATCACATGGCACCTCAACCAAGTACACTTGCTTATTTTTAACACTCTACAATTCACTCTTAGTGTTGGGGGGGAGGAGGTACCATGTAATTTGACTCAAGTTGTGTTTGATACACTTGGAGGTACATCAGTTTCTAGAGAAATAATTACAACCTTCTACGAATTTGTGTAGTTGGATAGTGGAGAACCTAATACACCAAGTTTTTCAAACACACTTTCCAATTCCATTCCATGTGTTTCCAACTACCCTTTCGTTATGGGGAACCAACTCACCAAGAAGGAGAGAGATTAGGTCACAGACTTGTTAATTAGGTACGAGAATGTGTTCGCATTCTCAATGAAAGACTTAGATAGGTGTAAGACCATGCAATTCTCTATAGACCTTACAAATAAGACACCGTCTATCGGAGGAGGCATAGGTTGAGCAAGCATGAGTGGAAACTGGTAGATGAAAGATGCAAAGAGCTCCATGAGGCTAGTCTCATTCAACCATCAAGTTCTAATTTCATAACCACTATAGTAATGCCAGCAAAGAAGGATTCAGTAAGATTATGGATTGAGAAAAGGATGTGCGGGGATTATAAGCCTTTGAACCTAGTTACACCTCAGGAAAAGTACCCCATGCCCATCCCTGAAGAACTGTTTGATAACATTAGAGATTCAATCATCTTCACAATTGTGGATTTGAGGCAAGGCTTCAACCAGATTGTGCTCATTACGAAGGATCGCAAAAAAACGACATTCCATGGAAGTAACAAGTTGTGGGAATGGCTTGTGATGCCTTTTGGATTGAAGAATGCACCTATCTTCTTTCAACGAATCATGGACCAAGTTCTTGAAAGGGCAGATTTCCTAAAGTGCTACATAGATGACATCCTAGTGCATAGTAAGGGACTCCTGTAGCACTTAGCTCATCTTGAGGAGTTATTCAAGAGGCTTCACGAAATCAATATGAAGATCCATCCTAAAAAATGTGAGTTTGCTATCACCTTAGTAGTCTACCTTGGACACAGAATTTTGCCAAATGGTATTATGGCTCATTGGGCCAAAATAGTAGCCATTTTGGAGATGCCCAATCCTACTGATGTTCACATGTTGAAGAGCTTCATTGGACTATGTAATTACTACAAAATTTATGTCCAAGACTTCAGTACTATTGTTCATCCTCTCTATGCATTATTAAAGAAAGATGTTGTTTGAACATGGAATGATGAGGCTGAGGAAGCTTTTAACACACTCAAGGAAAAGCTTTCAGAGTTCCTCATTATGAGAAAACTTGATTTGAACAAGGTCTTCATTCTACACATTGACTGGAGTGCTCTTGGTATTGGGGCTATTCTTGGCCAACTTGATGAGGAAGGCAAGGAATATGTTATCGCCTATGCATCCCGAAGCAACAACAAGGCTGAGAGTAACTACTCTTCATATGAGGGGCCTATCTATTGTATGGGTTGTCATACATTTTAGGCCTTATCTTTATGGCACCAATTTCATTTTGTATACCGACCACTAGCCTATCAAATGGTTGATGACCAATGATAAACTTACTGGTAAGTTAACTCATTGGGCGCTTATACTTCAAGAGTATGAATTCAAGGTTATTCACCGACCTGGTATTACACATAAGAATGTAGATACCATGTCGCGGAGACCCCTCACTACCTTTGAAGATTTTTCAGAAACCAAGCAAAATTTTGACTAAATTCCAATAGTACATGTATCTGATGGATTTAGTTATCTTTCATTATTGCAATGTAACTTGGTTGACAATCCCATTGTGGATATATGGGAGGACTTGGACACTCTGAGGTTTCTTTAACATGGGGAATACCTTCCCCAAGTTACATCAAATCAGCAGGATCGCATACAATAGCGGTCCAAACGCTACTCATGGAGGGACCATCATTTCGTTCAATGCTTACCACAAGGCGACAAAGTGGTTCCACCACCACATGAACGGCTTGGTCTTATTCAAAAGGTACATTCAGAGCTTGGACACTTTGGAATCAAGTGTATTTATAGCCTTCTCGTTCTTCATTACCATTCGAGAGGTATGTATGTTCAAGTCCGAGACATCATTGCTATGTGTGAACAATGTGATAGAGTGAGAACTTCTTTCTCTTCTCGACAACTCATGCTTTCTCCACTCCTTATTCGGGGCATGTTCTATCATTGGTCATGTGATTTAACTGGAGAGTTACCACAAACCTTTAGGGGTAATGTTTATATCATGATTATGATTGAGAATTTTTCAAAGTGGGTTGAGCTTGTTGCGCTATCGAACAAGTCATCACATAGCATTAGCCAGATTTTCTTACAACAAGTTCTAAGTAGGTTTGGGGCTTGTGCTAAATGCCTTATTGATCAAGGATCAAAATTCAGGGGAGAGTTCCAAGACCTACTTGACCATGCTCTCATTGACCATCGTCGAATTTCAAGAGATCATCCCCAAGCTGATGGCCTTGCAAAGAGGATGGTTCAAACGTGCAAAAAGGGACTTCGGAAGTTTGTTTCACTAAGAACAAAAAAGATTTGGACCTAGCCCTCCCTTACATCGCCATGGGTTACAGGATGTCCAAACACGCCTTTTTGTCTCATTTCTTTCCTTACTTTTTACTTTTGGGAGACATCCCATTCCACCCTCTTCCATTGCTACTCAAATGGACTGTGGACTTGGACTCCCTAGCCATTTGGGTTAGGGTCATTGCAGAAAAGGTTGCTCTATTCAGGAAGGTTATGCCCATGGCCATGGAGAACCTGTCCATTGCACAACATCGAGACACCTTACGGTATGCACACACACGAGGTGGCAGTTATAAACCTAAGGTGAGACAATTTGATATTAGTGATTTTGGGTATCTCCAGCGGTAGCTCAATGATACTTTCGACACTTCTTTCGGTCGCACTATCTTGAGGATTAAGGCGATTAAGCCTTTAGGTGTGTTGGAGTTGCAAGGAGCTGACGGACGCACAATTCAAGATCATTCCAAAAATTGTGCGCTTTGCCACTTGCAGAACTTGGATCCTATCATCATCACGTCGACTTGGATTCCTCCACTTGATTATCCATGTCAGGTATGTTAGAGGACGGACGATGTTGATCAGATGTTATTTTGCAATAACTATAATGGTGGATACCATCTCTTTTGCTTCAAGTCGGAGCTCATTCAAGTTTTCATCGGTAATTGGTACTATTCATCATGTTCTCCTACAGCACCTTGATTCCTACTCAGACCATGCCACATTTTTCTCGGCTCAGGTCTGGGGGGGGATACATGAAAATTTCATCTTCGCCTCTTCTTGTGCATTGTATATATATATATGTGCGTGCATCTCTTTTTGGTTGATTAATTTATACCTTTGACTGACTTTAGTTTTTTTGTTTAATAGAGTTTACTACAGATTTACACCCTTATGACATTGTACATCACGACACTACATTGTCACAACATACACTTGGTAATCCATAAATGCCCTAGGTTAAATCATTTTGGCCTACATTCTTGGAGGGGTATTGTTCATGACTAGAAAAATGAAAGGAACTTGCAATACCCTTCTTCAAGTATCCCAAAAATGCTTTGGGGTCCATCACATATATTTTGACACTTCAAGGGATATTGCATAACCCCACCAAAACCTAGAGGGAAATCAATACCCTCATTAAGGTATTTTGTAAAACACCATGAGTTGAATCATTTTGGTCTATGTTCTTAGAGGGGTATTGTTCATGATCAAAAAGATGAAATGAACTTGCAATACCCCCCTTTAAATATCCCAAAAATGCTTTGAAGTCAGTCACATATATTTTGACATTACAAGGGGTATTGCATAACCTTACCAAAACCTAGGGGGAAAGCAATACCCACATTGGGTGTTTTGTAAACAACATGAGAACCACCATTTTGGCATAGGTGTTGAAAAGGGTATTGATCATGTTCAAAAACCTTCAATTGCCTTGCAATACCCTTGCTGGAGTATTTTGTAATGCCATGGGATCCACCATTTTGGTGTAGGCTATAAGAAAAATATTGTGTGCATCCAAAAAAATTGATTGCAATTGTAATTCCCTAATTCTTGAAATTAAAAAAGTTTGTGGCATGATTATTGGAGGGGTATTGCATTGTTATATTCTAGAGGGCATTGCATTATCCTTGTGTTGACATAGTAATGGGGTTATCATGCAAGATGGCTAATTTATGTACGTAAGTGCGAGTATTGTAAAATTGGTCATGTTGATGGTGTAAGGTCACTTGAACAAAGTTTTGAAGTTTAAAAGCAATACCCACATCTTATTGTCATAAGTCCATTGACCATGAAACATAGCCATATTTTAAATTATTTGATCCCCCTTCAATATATCATGAAACTCATGTTTTCAAAATGATTTATTTACCAAGTATAATATGATTTAATATATATAAAATGAAGTTAAAAAATCAGTCACATTGATGGTAGAAAGGATTAGGGTGAAATTTATTATTTAATGTTAAAATTCAAATTTTGTAGAAATCAAAAAAATTAAAAGGTAATTCTTAACATTTTTTCAATGATGTGTGTGTGTGTGTGTGTGTGTGTGTGTGTGTGTGTGTGTTCCAATTAAAATTATAATTTTCAAGAATTTTTTTCAAAATTCTATTATTTAATAAGATTTAATGGTTGTTAAAAAAATAAATTGAAACACATGATTTTTTACCTTTTCAAATGGTTCACATAATAATAGGGTGAATGCATGGTACAATGGCTCAAAAGTGGCATAAAATATATTCCTTATAAATTCATACAAGATTTTTTAAAATGATTCAAATGGACATGGTTGTTATTTTAAAAAAAATTAGTATTCTAATATTTGAATAATACATGTTCAATCACTTACAAACCTTCCCAAATTTATGTGAAAACTAATATTTAATGTAGCTAATGTCATTTTTTGATTTGGAAGTCCTAAAAAAAAACCCATAAAGTCAAAAGGAATAATGCCCCATTTAAAACTTTCAAAAAAATGCTTTTAGGAAAAAAAATTTAAAAAAAAATTCAATTCATATGGACTTATGAAAATATGGTCAATTTTTAATTATTCAAAAGTCCCTAATTATTAAATAGTTAAGGTTTTCAAAAAAAAGATTTTTCATATGAGTTTATCATCTTGTATTACATTATATATTGAATTCCAATAACAAATTTGGAATGTCAATCAATATAAAATTTTCCATTTTGTGATGTTCGAGTTAGACAATTAGTCCATATTTTTCAACTTCAAAAGTCCATTATTACTAACAAACAATTTTTTTATTAAATAATTTTTTTCATAATGAAGTTGTTAATTTGGATCCACATCCCAATCAATAGATCTAAGGATATATTAATCACCGCAAGCATTTGAATAAACGGTACCCATGGAAAAAACACCGTTTCATCACAAAAGTGACGCATCATTGCATCTACCCAATAAAAAATGATATCATGCCTATATATTAAGCCTATGTATGATTGAAATTTTATTTTATAGATTTATAAGATATAATAAATAATTTCTAACCTAGAATAATTATATTTATTACATCATTGATATTTTTTATTTTATAAATATATAACACAAGTTCTTACGTAAAGTTTAATTTTTGTGATGTATAATATTGGCTTAAATATTTTTTTACATATATTGTTGTTTAAAACATATTGAGTAATACATTATATATAATTAATAATATTATAAAATTATAATGTTGATTCATTTTAATACATATAATATTTTAATATTTATTTAAAATAGGGTAAAATAAATTTAAAATTATATTAAATGTAAATCTCATTTATATAAACCCATTATTATGTATAGTGTAATTTTTTATGAAAATTATTATATTTAAGATAAAAATAATAAAAATAAAAGAAAAGTTATTAATTTTATAATTTTATAATTCATCCAATATAGTATGATTTCTTTGTACATTGAAATTTAGTTTATAACATATCAAATAATGCCATATATGATCAATAATTTTCCAACAGTTTAATGTCCATTCCTTTAATATTATAATATATTAAAATTTTCTTTTTTTCATTTTTTATTGAAAATAAAAGGCATCTAAAATTTCTTTGAATAAATGAATGGTTACCAATGATTCAAAAAATATGAATGTTGCATTTTTTTAAAATTTAAAAATATTTTTAATTAAAATTTGAAATATAATTATTTAATATTATGTACATTTAGTCAACGTAATTTAGTAATTCCTAGTCATCATCCTCATAGGCGGCACCTAAGAAAAAAAAACCTAACGATGACAATGAGCGCATGTGATGAGCTTGCACACTCATTGTTATCATCCCCCTAGTAGAGGTAGCATTTGAAATCTTAAAAATGACAATGACTATGAGTGCGCACTCATTGTTGTCATCTCCTTGGTGTAGGCAACACTTGAGATACAAAAAATGATGACTACAACGAGGGCATGTTCATTGTCATCATCCCCCTAGTGCAATAATGCAGTTCAAAGAAAAAGGATGACAACCTCCAGCACATGTTGTGGTCATTGGTCCCCTAGAGGAAGCACCTAAGATGAAAAAAAAGATGACAACCACAAGCTGTGCTTTTGGTCATCCTCCCCCAAGAGGCAACATTTGAGATGAAGAAAAAGATGATGATGATGAGTTGCACTCATCGTCATCATCTTGCTAGAGCAACAACATAGTTTTCTAAAAAAAGACACAACCACCAGCTGTTGTTTTTTTTGATGGTGCACTGGTGGGCGCTGGGTCATGCAAGCCACTTTGGGCTTGATGGATCTTTCAGGTTCGGTACATCTAGCGCAGGTCTACAAATTTGGCTAACCTCAAATCCAGATTTACATTGGCTTTTTTACCTTCAGCTCCAATGTTTGAAAAATAAAAGTAAAAACAAATCATTTCAAAGCTTTTAAAAAAGTTTTAGATGGATTTGTCAGCTCATGTGCATGGATGGAAATGCAAAGAATGCGGAGGAAACTCTGGCTCCAAACTGATTGAAAGTGAGGCTGCATGGAAACTAAGCACCTGACAAGAAATTGAATCTAGTGAGTTGAAGAATGCTTTGGGTCATGTTCCAATGGAAGCTCCTTAAAAGAGGAACCATCTAGGAACCTTACAAGCTTGTTACATATTCTACCTAACACTCATCAGTGTCAAACACAATATCTGGTAATCTCAACTTTACAAGGCTACAATGCAATGTATCACATTCTACAGTCCCTGTTGAAATGGGGAACAAATATTTTATAAGTTAATAGAGTTATAGTAAAGTCATGCCCTGTTGGGCCTGAGTTGCACCCCTCATTTGATGCTTCATCCCCTTCTCGCGTCCACAAAGTCATGAAATAAGGGTATGAAATACTGAGACTCAGGATTAAATGAACCACGCTCGAGAACATTTATAGCTACAGTACACATAGCAGCATCAGTGATTGCTTGAAGGCGTTCAGGAAAAGAAAGGACAGGGCAAACTCAGTTTAGCACCAAATTTGTTACTAAACTGAGTTTCATGGCCCATTGAAGCCCAGTGTACATTTTTTTCCTGTTTTTTGAAATCTCGTCTCCTATGTGACCAAACAGGGGGTTCCGGTGGCCTCTTTGCCTGACTTTACGGATAACTTTAATAAGAAGTAGAAAGACTAGGGCCCCCTGGTTTGTCATATCTTCAGTGGATATTCCGAAAATGAATTAATTACCAATTAGGTAGTCCATTTCAAATTCCTGCCCCCATGTGGGGAGCTTCTCTCTTTGCTTTCTTGCGAAATACAAGGCTTTTATGTCCCCAACTTCCTGTCCCCCCTTTTTGGGGGAACAAAAGGTTGTATGTCCCAGCCATGACTTTACTCAATGAATCACCTCATGAAAAACTTCCACAAGGGATCTCAAATGGCAAAGGTTTGCCATCGTAACACTTGGCAAAAATTGTTCAAACATATTCAACAGGAATTTGTGTTGCAAGCATACTTTTGCAACACTCTGGTTCTCCACACTTTTTGAGAGAAAAGAGACAGAAACACCTTACAAATGTGTATTTTGATGCATTTGTGATGCTTTTTCAGAGGAAAGTCATCCAATTCTTTCCTCCCAAACGTTGGACAACAACACAATCCATCTTAATAAGACAATAAACTGGCTTCTAAGGCTCCTCGATTAAACAGGTAACTTGACCTTAGTAAGGATTCATGACTATGCCATCCAGATAACCAAATGCCCGGATATTTTGCCAAGTTCACTTTTCCTGCCAACTCTCCACTTTGCCAAATCACAAAGTCGACATTGCTACTTCCCTAGTTGGTACCTTGCGAAGTTCACTTTTCCTCTTTGCCAACTTGACATTGCTACTTTGCAAGTTCACTTCACCTTGTAGACTGCCCAAATGAGCTTCAAGTTGCCCAAAAAATTAAAATTTTGTGAGCTGTCCAAGCCCTGAATTTTTTTCTGTCTGCCCATAAAATTCTCTATAAAATCAGACTGCACCTGTCTATTTTTAGTTTTTTGCCACAGGCTGCCTAGGGTCGCCCCCCTTTCTCCTTCCTTCTCTCTCTTTTCACTGTTTTTTTGAACTTGATGGGCCTTTGAAGCTTGATGGGCCTTTGAAGCTTGAGAGGAGCATTTTCAAAATTCAAACCACCCCTAACTTGTTTTTTGAATGTATTGAGAGCAAATTGAGAGGTTCTGACTTCAAATTTCATGTTTTTAAATATCCATTTTTGTGAGTGATGTGGATTTGGAGCCATCCTAATGGGATGTGAGTCTATCCATTAAAATTCATTAAACCCTAAGATGAAACAAAGTTCATCCAATAAATACAATATATTTAAGTTTGTTTCATCCATGATGTTTAGATGCCACATGTGAATTCAAATTGCCAAACTTTATGGATGTGTGCCAAACCTACATAGCACAACCCCCTTATTTTTTTACAAGGTGTATATAAAAGGACATTTGGCTCATTGTTGAAGGCCATAACACCCACCAGAATACCTAGGATGTCCATAACCAAAGAATGTCCCTTCTAGCAACACTGATTTCCTGGATGAATATTTGATGAAGTTTAGCTTTCCATGCATGAAATTTTGTCCATAAAATTGCATCAACAAAACTTCATCTGCCTCCCCATTGAAATTTCACAAATGATATTTTATGCATTTTAACACATGGAATCTAGATACTTTCAAGGCAAAGAATAAACTGTGAATATGCTACACTTCATGTATGAAAAAAAAATAAAAAATCTTGGATGACATTATTTCATCTTGAGATTTCATGAATTTTCAAAGATGGACTTCCATCCCATTAGGATGGCTTCAAATCCACATGACTCACAATACTAATACATAAAACCCATCAAATTTGAAAAACCCAATTTGATCTCCATATATTCAACAAATAGTTTAGGGGGTAGTTTGGATTTTGAAAGGGCTCCTCTCAAATTTCAAAGACCCATCCAGTCAAAAAACAATGAAAAGAGTGAGAGAAGGGAAAAGTGGGGGAGCCCTAAACAGCCTGTGTAAAAACAGAAAAGCAGGGGCAGTCTGATGTTTTGGTGAACAATTTTGTGGCTACTGGAAAAAACCAGTGTTGGACGGTTCTTTGATTTTTCAAAGAATTGCTGGTTACGGGTCTTAGGAAAAAAATGAATTTCAAAGAACCAGCCAGTTCCTGGTTTGTGAAAATCCTGAATTCTGAGAATCGAGAGTTTTCGGTTTTAACAAAAAATAATTAAAAAAACACTGGTCAATTTTGAGGGGGTTTCACATGGAAAAGGCCAGTTTTTTGGGATCAGTTTTTAAAGAGAAAATTGGTCGGTTGTTGAATTGGTTATCAACCAGACCTCTGTGCCCGGATTTGTTATAACCAGTTATTTGGCTGGGTATTAATCTGATTTTTTAATAGACAACTATTCAGTTTTTTGATATACAAAGATAGTACATAATATGCATGTTTTGGGCATATTGTAGATTTCAAAGATTATCACTTATGACATAATAAAATGAGTTTTCTTTCAACTAAGGTGCTTAATAATGCTTAGAACTTACAACTCAAGCAAGGAAGCTTTTGAATAAGAAAACAAACAACAAGGAAAAAAGAAGAAATCAACCATAGCAGCCATAATCCATGAACCTAAATAATTCCTAATGTACTCTTAAGCAAAAAAAAAAATCCAAAAATTCAAATCAAAACTCGTCTTGGGCCAGTGGGGAACAAGGAACATCTGAAAGAAATGGGAAATCAAAAAGAAAAGTCGCAAAGTTCCAGGAATTCCTCACAATCAACTCACTTTTCAAATTCTGCATCAAGCCATGGTAGCAGTAGGAAGCAAAAGTGGGTGGTAGCAATGGGATGAGATGTGAAGTTGCACAAGGATGCAAACTCACATCTCCACAGACTTGCAAACAAAAACAACTAGAAATTTTAAAACTTGAGGTTTGAGTTTTGGAGTTCTGAAATGTTAAACTCTTCCAAGAAAGACAAACATAAAACATGCAAACTCCAAATGAAAGGCGAGAGGCAACATACCAACAAAAGACAGAACTCATAGTTGATCAAACAAAAAAATCAGAATTTTTTTAATTTAAAAAGAATCAACCTTCTTTCATATTGAACTCCCATGCATTTTGAATGCTCACCATGTTCATTCTTGAGTAAAAGCAAAACTAAAACTGGTGGTCTCCGATGCATCTTGCATCCCCGCCATGTTGATTCTTGAGTAAAAACAAAACTAAAACTGGTGGTGTTCGTGTGTGCTCTTAGCTCGCATTGAAAAAAGTTGCCAGCCAGTTTTTGAATTCTAGACAAGCCAATTTTCATTCAAAGAACCTTGGCCCTTTTTTGGTGCCAGGTCTAGATTTTTTTATTTTGACAAATGCCGATTTGGTTTCGAGGGTGGCTTTTCTGAATTCGGCAAATGCCAATTTGATTTCAGGGGCAATTTTTTTGAATTCAACAGACGTTGGTTTGATTCCAGGGGCTGGGGTTTCATCAGTTGGGAACCAGAGGGTATATATACATATACCCAGACTAAGAACCAGAAAATAACCAATGACAGATTAAAGAACCACCCAACATTGAAAAAAACATTCAAGCCTTTGACAGCTCAGAAAGTTTGAATTTAGTGGGCAGCTTAAGCTCATTTGGGCACTCCACATGGTGAATTGGACTTCACAATTTGGCAAAATAGCAAAATAGCAATGTGGAATTGGCAACTTGGGAATGCATTTTGAACCAGGCAATGTTGACCTCGCAAATTTGCCAAGCGGGGTTAACAAATAGGAAAATTGAACTTTCGCAATGTCAACTTGGCAATTTGAAAAAATGGAGTTGAGAAAGAGGAAAAGAGAATGCCACAGCATTATACAGTTGCACACACCCATGGAAAGACCACTTAATTATGTCTACTGTGGGCACACAATCGGAGAGTTCAATGCCCAAGTCCCAATTCTCTACTTCAGCCACTATGGGCCCTTTTGACATTTGTAAGAAAACATCTTCCCAGAGGACGAATGCCATGTTGCCACAATTAGTTTAAGTGACTTGCAACTTCCATTAACTTCTCATATGGGCTAGAGTGGTGATGCCCGTGAGGTTTGATGTGGATTGGTGCTTTCATTTTATAGTACAAAACCCTGAGTCCAATTACTTAGGGTCAGTTCCCATGTGGCCCACTATACAACTAACTTACTATATGGTTAAATTTAGGAAAGCCCAAAAAATATTGACCATGACATTTCCATGTCATTATTGTCACTTGCTGAACTATTATTTTTGTGGAGATTCTTTGGCCTTCTATAATTCATCCTCCAACCCCCCTTCAGACTTCAATAGCATTTTATTTTATGTTTGGGTACTCTCATGTGATGGTTAATGAATGGGCTGGCTATGGGTGGCACACATGGCAACCTTACAAGGTCTTAATAAGGTTTAAAAGTCCAAAGGGTAACTTGCAAATACACAATGCCGTGCTAAAAAAATTAAAATTACCTGAGAACCCTTGGTGATTATGTTTTCACTTATTCCTTAATTATTGGTGTTGAATGTAGTGACTGGGTGGGCCACATGAAAATTGACCCCTCTTATCAGTATACATAGTAATAACTAGTGGTAACCCTGTGCATAATGCACAATTGTGTTATTTCAAGTTAATTCCCAAAGCGTTCCGCAGAGGGAGGGAAGGTCGGTTAGGCAATGCTTTTGGCGCCTGGATTTTGGAGTCCGTTGTGTAGTAGTAATTTGTCGATTAAGATGTCAGTCAACGTTCCAGATCTCGACACGTGGTTAGTTAGTCACCCTGGGTACTCGTATCTTTCTCTCTACCTAATAATGACTCTACAGGAAAAGTCGCAGTTTGGGACCTAAAAATTTACCAAAAGGAAAAAAGGTCGCAGTTTTAATTGAGACCTGGAAATTTACCAAAAGGTTGAGCCGTATTCAGTTTTAATTGGGACCTGCGAAATTTACCAAAAGGATAAGCCGCAGTCAATTTTAATTGGCACCTGAAAATGTACCAAAAGGAAAGTCGCAGTCAGTTTTAATTGGCACTTGGAAATTTTATCAAAAGGGTGCACTTTTGGGCGATTTCATAGCAGTTACTGGAGTCACTGTCACATACGGACGAACGGACTAAGTGAATTAATACTAGTGATACCTGTGACCTTCGGACGCCTGTGGCTACGCCA